>Ga0078972_1000218_pt1 | contig 237088 bp, 203 predicted proteins | sample YelNatPaOPGAMG01_FD_67568 | JGI IMG/M metagenome (GOLD analysis project Ga0078972, IMG submission 67568) | Hot spring thermophilic microbial communities from Obsidian Pool, Yellowstone National Park, USA - OP-RAMG-01 (SPADES assembly) (version 2) | ecosystem: Environmental > Aquatic > Thermal... | reverse complement strand
AATGTCGGTAATCTGGAGATCGGGCAAACCTAAAACGATTTCTGAGATGGTCAAAACGTTTCCTCCAAGATTGTTTTACCAATCCAGGATCACGGTTTGCCCCCGTTTTTGATCAAGAGCCTCCCAACCTCGACCGACCCGTGCGCTACACCCATCTCTCGTTGATTTTTGATTTCTTGCGCACCCAAGCGATCCGGTCTGGCTTTTACTTCAGGATGACGACCGCGCCGGCCCCCGCTTCTTGTGAAGCCTTCGGCGGCTTGACTGCTTTCACCTTGCCGGCTTCAACTGTGATTGCAAGCTCGCCGTTTTTGCCGCTGAAGTACAGCACCTCGCCGCCGTCCAGCCCTGCGGTCTTCAGGGCCGGTGTCCCGCACTTTTCGAGCAAATCGTCGTACGTGGTCCCGATCGTGACAGTATCCGGCGATTCGGCGCACTTGGAACTCAGATCGATCACCCCGCAGCAGCCCGCACTGGATGAGGTGCTCCCGGTCTTGTTCTCTCCGGCAGGCGCCCTCCGCACCGTTACGATCTGCGAACTTCCTGACGCGGACCTCTCCGTCGCGGCGCTCATCCTTCTGAACACCGAACTCACCGACTTGCCGGCATCCCCGGACCGGGCGGCGGCACTACCTGAGCCGGCGGTTCCGAGAGAATGTTCCACCATATCCTGCGCCGCACACGGGTATACCAGCGCGGAAAACACACACGCAGTCACGAACGGATGGCGGGTCTTCATTAGCGGTGTCCCTCTGGCTTCAAAGTGTACACCTGAAGCGAGCGCGGCGAACCACGCAACCGGCGCCGTTCCCTCGTAGGAGATGGTGGGCCCGACAGAACTCGAATCTGTGACCTCTACCGTGTCAAGGTAGCGCTCTAACCAACTGAGCTACGGGCCCCGGCGGATTGGATTTATTTTGCCACATTCGCGCGGAACACCGCATCCACCTTGCGCCGAATGGTCTCCGCGGATTCCGGCACGTGCAGCACATCGCACTCCGACGCAAGAATAAACGGGTGGCCGGTGGCGCGCATGCGCCCGGCGAGTTCCTCCGCCAGGGCAGTGACTTTCCCAACAGGCATCTCTGAGTCCGAGTAGTAGCTCTTCGTGGGCAGGTTGCCGAACAGCACCACGTCTTCCGGCACCAGAGCCGCGTCTTCCCACAGTTTCCGGCTGCTCCCCAGGCTCAGCACCTCCGGGTGAATCCGCTCGCCGAAGGCGCGGACCATCGGATCGCACAACTGGCCGCAGTCGTGCAGAATAAGCGCGGCGCCGGCCGCGGCAAGACGGTCACGGACGCGCAGGTCGGGCGCGATGACGAACCGCTCGAATGTGTCCGCGCCGGCGGCCATCTGCTTCGGCGAGATGTAGACGACGTTCGCGGCCGGTTCGCAGATGAGCACGGCGCGTGCCCCGGCGTCCACCTGTGCCGCACAGGCGCGCGCCACGGCGATTTCCGCCAGTTCAAGGCACCGCTCGAAAAGCAGGATGGCCGGATCGTCGCCGGCCTTGAGGCCCATGCCGGCCAGCGCGACTGGAGTGACCGGGTCGGCGATGAGCTTGGTGGCGAGCGAGAAAGGTCCGATGGCCATTCCGGCGGGGAACAGTTCCGTCTCCTCAGCGATGTAGCGAACCGAGCCGATGTGCGCCGCGGAAGCCGGACCGAAAGGCGCATCAGCGGCCGCCCGCACGCGGGCAATCTCGGCTTCCGAGGGAGCTTCGGCGAACTGGAAAGCCTCATCGTGGATGCCGAGCAGCGCGAGCAGGTCGGCCTTTTCCAGCCGCAGGTCCATCAGCGGTATCGCCAGCGGCGTGGCATAGCGGCGCGCTGTTTCTTCTATCACCGCGCCCAGCCGGCGCGCATCGAGGCGGGCGGCCTCGGGATCGTGAAGTTCGTGCAGGACAAGGTCGGCGCCGATAGGCATGCGCAGCCCCGCGGCGGCAAGGCCGAGAAAGAATTCGCGGTGCATCACTCCGATGGTAGACAAGTCGTGCCGCGATCCGCTGCGGCGCAAGCGTATTTGCGTGGACTGCGCTACTGCGCAGGCCGTGCGGCAACCCAGTATCCGGGGCGCGTGCGGGCCTTGATACCCGGGCGATCGACCATCACCTCGATACTATGGAAACCACCCTCGTCCCGGTTGTTCGGCACGTACGAGATGACGTACTGCGAATGTAACTCCGTGCCGATCTCGCTTATCGCGCGCTCCAGGTCGCGCTGGTTCATAAACGCGTGCTCTCTGCCGCCGGTCCATTTCGTGTAAACCTCGATGGGGTTGTCCACGAAGATGGCCTTTGTGGCCTTGAAGATCTCGACCAGCATCGGGATGAAGTTCGCCGAGTTGCCCGCGTTACTGTAGGTCTGGTCGGTGTAGTTCGGCAGGTTCGGCCGGCCGGGAATTCCCGGGCGCGCGCCTGGCGGAAGCGGATCCGGGCGCGGCGGCTGCGAACGGGCCAGCAGCGTGTCCTTCAGGCGATTCATGTTGACCGAGTAAACGAGCACGTTGTCGAACTGCAAGTCCGTCAGCGCCTGACGCGCTTTGGCGGCGCTTCCTATGTCGCGCGCCTCGCCGATGATCAGCAGTATGCGGCGGCGGTTCGGCGGCCGCTTTCTCAGCATTGCCGACGCGTTGATGACGGCGTCGTTCATCACGGCGCTGCTGCTGCCGGGTCTCAGCTTCTTGAATGCCTCTTCGAGTCTGTCGGCGTCGGAGGTGAAGTCCTGCATCACCTGAACGCGGTGATCATAGGCCAGCACGGCAACCTCGCCCTGTTCGCCGACCACGAGCGGCTTGAGCATCGGGCCGACCTTCCGTACGGCGTCGAGCGCAGGCTCCGCGCCGGCGTTGGATTGCACCGCGATTACAAGCGAGATGGGCGTGTACTCGGTCGTTACATCGATCTTCTGCACTTTCCCGTTGTCGGTGAGCCGGAAATCGCTGGGGTGCAGACCCCCGACGAACTCGCCGTCGCGGTCCGTCACTGTGGTAGGCGCGACTACTACATTGACGCCCGTGCGGAATGTGGGCTGCTGATCATCCTGCGCCATGAGGAAGGCGCTGGAGATAAGAACGGCGGCGAATGAACGCACTAATACCATCGGAATGTGGACGCTGCCTGGCGCCTTCACGTTTCGCATGTGTGTACTACAACAATAATACTGCGCGTCACTCGCGACCCGCGTGTTCGGTGTCGCCGCGCAGCAACTCCAAAATGTGCGGCACGAGCCCGATCACCGCGTCGAGCGATTCCACCGCGCCGCGCGGCGATCCGGGCAGGTTGACGACAAGAACGCGCCCCAGCGTCCCCGCTATGCCGCGCGACAGCGACGCGAGCGGAGTGTGCCGGCGTCCCTCGGCGCGCATGAGTTCCCCAATACCCGGGATTTCGCGGTCGATCACGCTTCGCGTGGCTTCGGGCGTCACGTCCCGCGCTGCTATGCCCGTGCCGCCTGTTGTGAAAATCGCCGATACCTGGCCGCCGCCGGCAAGCGTGGCGATGCGTTCGGCGATCACGGCAGCCTCGTCGGGCAGCACCTCCACCGCCGCCACGGACCACCCAAGCCGCTCCAGACGTTCGCGCACGGCGGGACCCGATGCGTCGGCGCGCCTGCCCTGTGATGCGGAATCGCTGATAGTCAGCACGGCGGCGCGCGTCATGATCTCCTGTAGTCCCCACTCTTGCCGCCGGTCTTTTCGAGCAAGTAGAGGTCCTGAATCTCGATGGATTTGTCGAGCGCCTTGGTCATGTCGTAAACGGTAAGCGCCGCAATAGCGGCGGCCGTCAGCGCCTCCATCTCCACGCCGGTCCCGGCCTCTGTGCGCGCGCTGGATACGATGCGCACGCCTGCGTCTTCCACCGTAATCTCGATATCGGCGTGCGTGAGCATAAGAGGATGGCAGAGCGGTATCAGGCCCGGCGTCCGCTTGGCAGCCATGATGCCGGCGACGCGCGCGATTTCGAGCGGATCGCCCTTGGGGTTTTCGGCCAGTCTCGCGAGAACATCGGGACGCATCCGCACGAAGGCGTGCGCGCGCGCCGTGCGAACGGTCGCCCGCTTCCCCGAAACATCCACCATGCGCGGCGAGCCCGCGCCGTCGAAGTGGGATAGTTCGCTCATTTCATCAACACCCGGATAAGATCCCCGGCGCTCCACGACTCGCGTTGGGCGTCGGCGACAAGGAACGCGTTCCCCCGCACGACGGAAGGTATGTCGCTCGACCCACGCCAGGGCAGCGGCGTAATCCCGGCGCCGTCCCCCGAAAGGCGCGCCGGAAGAAACCGCGTGAGGCCGGGCTTGTGGCGGAATGCTTCGGTAAGGCGCGCAAGCGTGAGCGGGAGAGCGGTTTCGTTTTGGCCCCCGAGCAACTCCAGCGCGGCTCGCGCGAAGATTCCGAACGTCACCATCGTCGACGCCGGGTTGCCCGGCAGCCCGAAAAAGAACCTGCCGCGCGCGCGCCCGAATACGAGCGGCTGGCCCGGCTGGATAAGAACGCGGTCGAAGTAGAAATCGGCGCCGAGCGACGCCAGCACGTCTTCGACAACGTCGTACTTGCCGGCGGAAACGCCGCCGGAGATAAGCAGGAGATCGGCCGCGAGCCCGCGTTCTATGAGTTCGCGAGTCGCTTCACGCGTGTCGCGGGCAATTGGCAGAAGTTCAGGGATGCCTCCTGCCGCGCGCACCTGCGCCGCGAGCGAGTGCGCGTTGCTGTTGCGGACCTGGTGCGGCAGCGGGCGCTCGGAAATCTCGACGACCTCGTCGCCTGTCGGCAGGATGGCGACGCGCGGGCGCGCATACACGGAAACCTCCGTGCTGCCGGCCGCCGCAAGCAGCGCTATGTGGCTGTAGCCGATTCGCGTGCCCGGTTCGATGAGCACGTCGCCCGCGCGGGCTTCCGCGGCGCGCGGGTTGACGTATTGCCCGCGCTCGGCGGCCGGCACGGTGACGGCGTCGCCCTCGCGCTCGGTGTACTCGACCATAACGACGCTGTCGGCCCCTTCGGGAACCTGGGCGCCGGTCATGACGCAAACGCACTCGCCCGCACCGACGGTTGCCGAAGCCGCTTCGCCGGCCCGCACCTCTCCGGCCACGCGAAGCCGGCCCGGCGTGTCGGCGGCGCGGACGGCATAGCCGTCGCGGATCGAGCGCGGGACGGCGGGATAGTCGCGGTCGGCCACAACCGGCGCGGCCAGCACGCGTCCGGCGGCGGCGTCGAGCGGAACGGTTTCGCATTCGGGCGCGGCGCGCAGTCTCCCCACCTGCTCGAGCACGCTCGCGCGGGCTTCTTCAAACGTCACGGTGCGCATGCGACCTGAGTTTCAGTTTACCCACTACCGCACGAAAAAGCGTCATATTGTCAGATATGCCCAACCGTCTTTCCCTGACGGAGATGGCCGCCGGTGTGCGCTCGCGCCGGCTGTCGCCCGTCGAACTCGTTGATGCGCACCTGAAGCAGATAGAGAGATTGAATCCGTGGCTGAACGCGTTCACCGCGATCTTCGCCGGCGAAGCGCGCGAGGCTGCAAAGCGGGCCGAAGCCGCTGTGATGCGCGGGGCCGAACTCGGCGCGCTGCACGGAGTTCCCGTAACCATCAAGGATGCCTTCGACATCGCCGGCAAGCCGACGCTGTGCGGCAGCCGGTTCCGTCTCGGCCACAAGGCGGCGGACGATTCGTCGCCTGTCAAACAGTTGCGTGCGGCGGGCGCGATCTTTCTTGGAAAGACGAATACACCAGAGTTCCTCTACAACTGGGAAACGGACAACTATATCACGGGGCGCACGAACAGCCCCTGGGACGCCGGCCGCACCCCCGGCGGCTCGAGCGGCGGCGAGGCGGCCGCGATCTCTTCCTTCTGCTCCCCCGGCGGAATGGGCAGCGACGGCGGCGGCTCCATCCGCGTGCCCGCGCACTTCAGCGGCATCGCTGGACTGAAACCCACGCCGGGCCGCGTGCCGTCCGCGGGGCACTTCCCGGAAATCGGGCACCCTGGCGGGCTGCTCGGCGTCGGCGGGCCGATGGCCCGCACCGCGCGCGATGTCGAGGCGCTCTTCGACGTGGTGGCCTGGTACGATCCCGACGACCCGTTTTCCTCGCCGGTTCCGCTTCGGGAACCCGCTCTCGACGGCCTGCGCGCCGGAGTCTGGGAACAGTTCTACGACACGCCCGTGCAGGAACCGCTGCGCGCAGCGGTGCGCAAGGCGGCGGCCAAACTGGAAGAGATCGGCATTCCCACCGAACCGTTCCATCCGCTCGGCATGGAACGCGCGCCGAAGCTCTGGCAGTTCTTCTTCTCAATCCTCCCCGCGCGCGAGATTCGCGCAATGATTGCCGGACGCGAACAGGACGCGCACTGGAGCGGCACCGAGTTGATGTATCAGGCGCTCGAACTGCCCGAGCCGACGGTGCACGAAACGCTCGAGAACCTGGCCGCTCGCGATGCGATGCGAGCGTCGTTCGTTCGCCAGATGAGCCGCCACCGCGTTCTGCTCTGGCCGGCCTGCGGCGTGACGGCGTTCCGCCACCGCGAGCGCGTTTGGGAAGCCGGCGGGAGGCGGATCGGGCTGTTCGAAGCCATGGTGCCGCTGTATCCGGCGAACCTGCTCGGGCTACCCGGGCTGGTGATCCCGTTCGATGTCACTCCGGACGGGCTGCCGGTCGGCGTCCAACTGATCGGAAGGCCGTACGAAGAAGAACTGTTGCTTGCGGTCGGCAAGCGGCTGGAGGAAGCACGCGGCCCGTTCCCGGCGCCCCCGGGCGTGTGAGTTCGGCCGCTTCGTAACGGCGGGGTGCGCCCGCACGTCTGTACTATGTTCCTTATGGTGCGCGCTCTTACGGCATTATTGTGCGGCGCTCTGCTTGCGGCTGCGGCCGCGCCTGCCCCGCGCAAAGCCTTTCCCTACAATTACGTCCAGCACGATTTCCCGAACGGGCTGCGGCTGGTCACGATTCCAACCGATTATCCGAACGTCGCGGCGCTGTACATCGTCGTGCGAGCGGGCTCGCGCAATGAAGTGGAGCCCGGAAAGACCGGGTTCGCCCACTTCTTCGAACACATGATGTTCCGCGGCACGGCAAAATACCCGCCCGCAAAATACGAAGACGTTTTGAAGCGCGCGGGCGCCGGTTCGAACGCGTACACCACCGACGATCGCACGGTGTACCACACCGTCTTCTCGAAGGAAGATCTCGGCACCGTGCTCGCGCTCGAGGCGGACCGCTTCCAGAACCTCGACTACTCGGAAGCCGACTTTCGCACCGAGTCTCTCGCGATCCTCGGCGAGTACAACAAGAACAGCGCCGACCCGGCGCAGAAACTCTTCGAGGTCCTCCGCGATACCGCTTACGACAAGCACACGTATAAGCACACGACGATGGGCTTCCTGAAAGACATCGAGGACATGCCAAATCAGTTCGCGTACAGCAAGGAGTTCTTCAATCGCTGGTACCGGCCGGAGTACACAACCATTGTCGTCGCCGGCGATGTGGACCCCGCGCGGACGCAAGCACTGGTGGAGAAGTACTGGGGCGCTTGGAAGCACGGCACGTTCAAGGAACAGATTCCCGCCGAGCCCCCGCAGGGCGGCCCGCGCGAGCAGCATATCGCGTGGCCCACACCGACGCTGCCCTGGCTCGCGATCGCATTCCACGGACCGGCGTACTCGGATACCGGTAAGGATATGGCCGCGCTCGATCTGATCGCCTCCCTTGGCTTTTCGCCGAGCTCGGAGCTGTATCAGAAACTGGTCATCCGCGACCAGACTGTGGACGCCTTCGGCGCCGACAACCCGAACCGCATGGACCCGTACCTGTTCACGGTGCTGGCTCGCCTGAAGAAACCCGAGTCGATGGATTCGGTCCGCAAGGATGTGCTGGCCACGCTGGAGTCGTTCAAGAATAACCCGGTGGACGCGGCGAAGCTCAGGGCCGTAAAAGACAACCTGCGGTATAGTTTCGCGCTCAGCATGGATAACAGCCAGGCGGTCGCCGCCGCGGTTGCGCCCTTCGTCGCGCTGCGCGGGACGCCCGAAACCATCAACCGGCTGTACGAGATCTACGACAGCATCACGCCCCAGGACATCCAACGAGCGGCGCAGAAGTACTTCAGAGAGGATTCGCGAACCATCGTGACGCTCGCGGGAGGTGGCAAATGAAGAAGTTCCTGATTGCGCCGGCACTCGTGGCCGCTCTCGTTCCGGCGCTGGCGCCCGCAGCCGCGACCGTGACTCTGCCGGGCCGGGGCCCGCTGGTGACGTTCCGAATCGTCTTCCGGACCGGCGCGGCATCGGACCCGGCCGGCAAACATGGAGCCGCCGCCCTGACCGCCGCCATGCTCGCGCAGGGCGGCACGCGCCGGATGACGTACAAGCAGATTCTCGATGCCATGTTCCCTATGGCGGCGCACGTCTCCAGCCAGGTGGATAAGGAGATGACCACGTTCTCCGGGACCACGCACATCGACAACCTGGATAGGTGCTACTCGCTGTTCAAAGCGATGCTGCTCGATCCTGGCTGGCGCGAGGACGATTTCCAGCGGCTGCGCGAGGACGCCATCAACTACCTGCGCGTCTCGCTCCGCGGCAATAACGACGAAGAACTCGGCAAGGAGGTGCTGTACGACACCATCTACGCCGGCCACCCGTACGGCTGGAACAACGAGGGCGCCGTGGCTTCGCTCCAGAAGCTGACTCTGGATGACCTGAAGGCGTTCTACAAACAGCACTACACGCAGGCGAACCTGATCATCGGCCTCGCCGGCGGCTACCCGCCTGAGTTCCTCGCAAAGGTCGAGAAGGATTTCGCGGCGCTGCCGGAAGGGAAACCCGACGAGGTCGAACTTCCCGAGCCGAAGCCCGCGCAGGGCCTGCGCGTAACGATAATAGACAAGCCGACGCGATCCGTTGCGTACTCTATCGGTTTCCCCATAGACGTGAAGCGCGGCGACCCGGACTACCCTGCCCTGCTGGTCGCCAGTTCCTACTTCGGCCAGCACCGTGTTAGCGGCGGGCGGCTGTACACGCGCATGCGCGAACTGCGCGGGCTGAACTACGGCGACTACTCTTACATCGAATACTTCCCGCGCGGCATGTTCCAGTTCGAGCCCGACCCAAATCTGGCGCGGCGGCAGCAGATTTTCCAGATCTGGATCCGCCCGGTCGAGCCCGCGACGGCCCATTTCGCCCTCAGGCTGGCGATGTACGAACTGGATAACCTGATCAGGAACGGGCTTGACGAGGAATCGTTCGAGCGCTCGCGCACGTTCGTTTCCAAGTACGTTAACCTGCTCACAAGCACCAAAGACGCCGAACTGGGCTACCTGATCGACAGCCGCTGGTATGGGATGCCGGAGTATACCGCGTACGTTCGAAACGCTCTCGCGAAGCTGACGCGCGAGGACGTGAACCGGGCTATCCGGAAGCACCTGCGCACGACGGACCTGGACATCGTGGCCGTCACGGACAACGCCACGGCGTTCGCCCAGGAGCTGATTTCGAACGAACCCTCGCCGATGAAATACAACTCCCCGAAGCCGGAAGATATCACGAACGAGGACAAGATAGTGGAGCGTTGGAAGCTCGATATCAAGCCCGAAAACGTGCATATTGTTCCGGTTGCCAAGGTGTTCGAGTAGCTCCGAGGTGTATTCTTTTCCGTAAATTCGTTCCGGAGTCTGATGGCCCCGGGACTGATGGGCGGCGGGCGGCCGTCCCGCCTGCCGCTTGCGCGCCGGCCGCGCCACACCGCACGCCTGGCACCGGGCCCCAGCGGGCGACGGGAGCACTTCCGTGCAGCGCCGTCCCCGCCGCCTGGAAGGCGGCGGCAGGCCGGAACGCCTGCTCCGAACTCAACTCTTTCCGTCCGGCATCGCCGCGCGAAACAGCCTCCTGAACTCGATGGCCGGCAGCTCGCGCTTCATACTCCCGTCCGGGCGCACTTCTTTCTCGAACGGCGCAAGCGCAACCGGCTTCTGCGTCCGCAGGGATTCCAGAAGCGCATCCACCACGCGCATGTCGGCCAGACCCTCACGGCCGGACGGCTCAGGCTCCCGGTCTTCGGTGATGCACTCCGAGAAGTACTGAATTTCACCGCCGAACTCGTCGTGCCGCGGGATGATCTCCTCTTTGTACTCGTCTCCGATGAGCGTCTGATGAACGGTGTCCTGATGGTAATCGAAACCGTAAATCATCCGCAGCCAGCCGCCGGTGCCAATCAGGTGCGATGTGTCTATACCCGCCGCCCCAAAACTGCACGTGATGCTGGACAGCCGTTCGTTGGGGAAGCGCAGCACCGCGGAGACAGCCTCATGCACGCCGCCGAACCGCGGGTCGCCGCGATCCGCGCCGAAAGCCGTCACCTCAACCGGCTCACTCCGGAACAGGTACCGCGATGCGTTGATCTGGTAGACGCCCATGTCGCCGAGCGGCCCGCCCGCCGCTTTCTTGCTGACGCGGATATTGCCGGCCTGAACCTGCTGGCAGAAAACGGAGCTGAAAATACGCGGGTCGCCTATTCGGCCGGAAGCGGCAAGCTCAACCGCCTTTAGAGTCGCGGGCTCGAAGTGCAGGCGGTAGCCGATCATGAGCTTCACGCCGGCTTCGGCGGCGGCGTGGATCATCTCCTCGCACTCTGCGGCGTCTGCGGCCATGGGCTTCTCGCAAAGCACGTGGACTCCGGCGCGTGCGGCGCCGATCGTGAAGTCCTTGTGCATGTGATTCGGCAGGGTAATGAACACGGCGTCTATGTCGCCGCTGCGCATAAGCTTCTCGTACTCGTCGTATGAGCATGTGATCCGCACGCCGTAGCGCGGACCGAGTTCGCGCGCTTTCTCCCGATCGCCCGTGATGAGAGCAACAAGTTCGGAGTTGCCTGTATTCGCGAACGCCGGCAGCACCGATTCCTGGGCTATCCAGCCCAGCCCCGCGACTGCATAGCGCACCTTGCGCCCGCCCTTCTCGGCCATATACTCACCTCGCCTCCGCGATTCAGTGTATCGGGCTTGGCGAGAGGATTGCATCACTCGCTTCGGAGGTAACCATGGCTGATTTCGGGTACACGTCTCCGCCCGAGGCGGCGCGTGCGGGCGAGCCCCGGCCCGCTGCGGAAGCGATTGGCGGCCTCGCAGGCAGGGTGGAGGAGATCGTCCGCTCCGAGGTTCGGCTGGCAGCCGGCGAAATCCGCGCCAAAGCGCGCGAAGCAGCCGTGGGCGGTGCGGCTATTGCCGGCGGCGGCATCGCCGCTCTGTACGCCGGCGGTTTCGTGCTGGTGTTCGCTCACCGCGTGCTGTCGAAGGTGTTCGGGAAATCCATGTCGGCGCTGATGCTCGGCGCGGGCCTGGGAGTCCTTTCGGCTGCGATGTTCGGCGAGGGCATACGCACCTTCAAACACATCAACCCGAAGCCGGAGCGAACGATCCGGAGCGTCAAGGAGGAGATAAGATCCGCAATCGGGCGCTGAGCCGGAGATGCGCGGGCGCCGGCGCGCTATGCGTAAGAGTGTTCGCCGCCGTGTTCGGCTTGCTCGCGCGCGATCATACGCAGGAATGCGCGGCCGCGCTTGCGCCCGTTGTTCCACTGCCACTCGAGCCGCTGGAGGAATACCAGCGTTCCGAGCACATCTGCATCGCGCACCGTCGTCACGCCATCCTCCTCCCGCCTGCGCTTGCGGTAGTCGTCGATGGCGGCTCGCATGCGGTCGTAAATGCCCGCGGCGATCAGGTTCGCGGGGCGGCTGTCGTAGTAAAGGCCGCTCTGGAGCGTGCGATAGGTGCGCGCCAGGCCGTCGAGCGCCTCGCGCAGGTCGCCGTCAACGATGGAGGAATCGCCGAGAACCGAGTGGGCCAGCGCTTCCCACAGAAAGTTCACCAGGGGCGCATTGGCGTGCAGGAACTCCTCGGGCACGCGGATATCGGCGTTGGGCGCCTGGGCGGGGTCCGGCAGCGCCGCGCGCTCGTGCGCCTGCGCCTCGATGAGGTATTCGCAATCGGCGGGGCAGTCGATGGTGTTCTCCCGCTCCGTGCCGCAGCAGGGCGCGCAGATCTCGCCCCGCAGCCCCGGGCAGTGCCGGCGCGGCCGGCGCGTGTTGCATACGATACACTTCATGTCTCATCCACCAGTATCGCAAGAATGAAGAGATGCCCCGTTCCGACCTGTTTCTGAAAATCGAGATTGAGCACGATGAAGACGAGCGCGCGGACCGGCTCGGAGAGGAAATCTGCCGCGCGGTGCGCAAGATGCACGGAGTGCGCTCGGCTGAGCTGTCGAGCTGGATCACCCACCCCGACGATGGCGATCCGGGGTAGTTCTTCTATCGGAGCGGACCGCCCCCCGACCGTTTGTATACCCGGCCTCCGTTCGTCGAAGGGGGATGTGGGGGCGTCTCTGGCTGGAAATAGTCTCTGAGAGCCCGCCGCGGCGCGCCCCCCACACATAACGCCCGGCCGCGTTTCCACGAAAACGGGCCCGCGCGGGACCTATGCCGCCTCGGCGGCGCGGGAAATGTGCATCCAGCCCTCGAGCAGGGTCGAGAGCAGACGCGTGGCCTCTTCGAGCGGCGCGTCGCTCTGCGTCGTGTGCGCCTCGAGCAGCCGCCTCCCCACGTAGTCGTACAGTTCGGCCAGGTTTCGCGCCAGTTCCGGCGCCGCCCCGTGATCGAGCGATAACGCCAGCTCGGTGATGATGGCATGCGCGCGCGAAATCTCCTCTGAACGCGCTTTCGGATCCCCCGCGCGCAGGTGTCTCTTCGCGCGGCCGATCGCCCGGAGCGCCGCCTCATACATTAGCCGCACCAGTTCCTCGGGCGTGGCCGAGTGAATCGCGTTCTCGATGTACGTCTCTGTGATCACGCCTCAACCTCCAAGGTGGGTCTGTCTCCGGCGTCCAGGAGCCGCGCCAGGCGCAGGACGCTCTCGGGGGGAATCTGCCTGATTACCTCGTTGGTTCGCCGGTCAATTACCCGTATGAGCGGCTTGCGGCTCTCGCGGTCGAACGAAAACGTAAGCTCCGAGTTTTGACCGAACAACTCCGCCCCGTTAACGGCGTGAACGGCCCTTATCAGCTCGCGGTTCGCGGCTGTCTCGGCCGGCGCCGGAGCTTCGACGGGCGCAGGCGCGTGCCGGCCCGCCGCGGAAATGGGATCGACGTTCATAAACTTCAGCCTCTGAAGAGGCTTATCGATCCGATGCGGGCAGGGTTGAGAAAATCGTGCTCAGCCGAGGTTCAGAACTTCGCGGGCAGTGCCGGCGTGGCCTTCGATCTTCTTTTGCAGCAGCATGATAGCGTAAATGAGCTGCTCGGGCCGCGGCGGGCATCCGGGAACGTACACGTCGACCGGCACCACCTGGTTCACCGGAACCAGCGCGTAGTTGCTGAACACCCCCGTCGAGGTGGCGCAGGCGCCCATCGAGATCACCCATTTCGGCTCGGGCATCTGCTGGTAGAGCTGCCGGATAATCGGCGCCATCTTGTTCGATACCCGCCCGGCGATAAACATCAGGTCCGACTGCCGCGGCGAGCCCCGGAATACCTCCGCGCCGAAGCGCGCTATGTCGAACCGCGAGGCGCTCATCGACATCATCTCGATGGCGCAGCATGCCAGCCCGAACGTCATCGGCCAGATGGAGTTCTTGCGCGCCCAGTTGAGCGCCCGGTCCAGCCTGGTGGTGAGTACGGTCTCGCCGAGGAACCCGTAGTCGTCGTTGTCCAGGCGCGCGTATAGCTCCTGCTCAACCCGGGCCTCTTCGGCGCTGAAACGGTCCTGCGTGGTCTTTTCCTCGGCCATGCTTCTATTCTGACACTGGTTGATACAATCGAGAGGGGCGCTGGGGAGCATTCTTTTTTTCGCATGTCGAAACTTGAAGAGTTCCGGCCATCGCAGTCCTACGCCGAAGCGCTCGAACGCGCAGCAGCCCTGTGGGGTATTGAGCCGGAGTACGGCGATACATGGGGAAAAGTGCATGCCACCGGACTCGAAACCCAGAAGGGCATCCTGAGCGCTCTCGGCGTTCCCGTTCAAAGCCGTGAGGCGCTCGATGAGGCCATGGAGAGCCGCCTCCTGCGCGAGTGGGGCCGGCTTCTGCCGCCCGTGGCCGTCATCGGCGAAGGCGCTTTCGCGCGCGGTTTCCCGGTTCACATTCCGGAAAGCTGCGCGAGCGGACGCCTGTCCATAACGATTCATTGGGAAGACGGCCGGGTGTACGGCTGCGACTTCGAGATCGATGCGCTCGAGGAAGCCCGCCGTATGCGCCTTCGCGGAGAAACCTATATTCGCAAGCGCGTGCCGATACCCGGGGCCCGGCTGGGCTACCACGATGTCGAGGCGGCCATGGCCGGCCGGAACGCCCGCATGCGGCTCATTCTGTGCCCCGAACGGTGCTATGAACCCGCCGGACTGTACAACGGAGAGCGCAGTGCCGGCATCGCGGTGGCGCTGTACGGATTGCGCTCCAGCCGGAACTGGGGCTGCGGCGATTTCACCGACCTCGAGCCGCTCGTGGACTGGCTCGCGGAGGACGCGCACGGCTGCTTCATCGGGCTGAACCCTCTGCACGCCATCGCCAACCGCCTGCCTTTCAACATCAGCCCGTACCTGCCCGCCTCGACTTTCTACAAGAACCCTATCTACCTCGATCTGGAAAGAATCGGCGAATTCCAGCGCTCGCCCGAGGCCCAGGCGTGGCGCCGGAGCGGTGAGGTTGCCCGCGAGATCGAGGAATTGCGCGCCGCCCAATACGTCCAGTACGAGCGCGTCTGGAAACTGAAACAGCACGGGCTCGGACTCGCATTCGACAGGTTCCTGGCGGAGAACAACCCCGGGCGCCGGGCCGAGCTTGACGCCTATATAGAATCCGAGGGCGATCTGCTGCACCGCTTCGCCGTCTGGAGCGCCCTCGACCAGCACCTGCACGCCGCCGACCCCGACGTGTGGATCTGGCCGCAGTGGCCGCTCAAGTACCGCGACCCGGCCTCGGACGCCGTCGCGGCTTTCGCACAGGAGAACGCCCGCGACGTCCTGTTCCACAAGTGGGTGCAGTGGCAGATTGAGATCCAGCTCGAGACCGCACAGCGATACGCCCGGTCAAAAGGCCTCTCTATCGGCCTTTACCACGACCTTGCGCTCGCCACGGACCAGTACGGCTCCGATCTGTGGGCATGCCGGCCCTACTACGTCTCGGGATGCCGCGTCGGCGCGCCGCCCGATAGTTTTTCCCCCAAGGGGCAGGACTGGGGCTTCCCCCCGCCCAACTCCGAGAAGCACATCGAGAACGGCTACCGGATGTTCGTCGAGTCCATACGCAAGAACTCCCGCCACGGAGGCGCGCTTCGCATGGATCATGTGATGCGGTTCTTCCGGCTGTACTGGATTCCGCGAGAACTCGACCCCGCACACGGCGCCTACGTCCGCGAGCGCCACGAAGACCTCCTGCACATACTGGCCCTGGAAAGCGTCCGCAACCGCATCATAATGGTCGGCGAAGACCTCGGCACGGTCACCCGGCGCATTCGCACGGAACTCGACCGCTTCGGAGTCTACGGCTACAAGGTGCCGTACTTCGAAAGGTGGGACGACGGGCGGCTCAAAATGCCGGAGGACTACTCAGAGCGCGCGCTCGTGAGTTCGAGCACGCATGACCTGCCGACTCTGGCCGGCTTCTGGATCGGCGCCGATATCGAGGCGCGCTTGCGGGCCGGCCTGCTGCCGGATGAGAACACTTATCGCCAGATGTGGGCCGACCGCATGCGCGACAAGCAGATGTTCCTGGACGCTTTGTTCCGCCGGCGCCTGCTGCCCGAATGGTTCCCCCGGCAGGCATCGCAGGTGCCCGAACTCGTGGGCGAGCTGCACAACGCCTTTGTGGGCTGGCTTGCCACCTCGCCGTCGCGGCTGATGGCGCTCAACCAGGAAGACCTCCTGAAGGATCCCGAACAGCAGAATCTCCCGGCCACCAGCGCCGGGCAGTATCCGAACTGGATGCACCGGATGAAGTTCGCCGTCGAAGAACTGCGCACGGTTCAGTACGCGCGCGACGTTACGGCGATGTTCCGGGCGTGGATTGAGCGAACCGGCCGGGCGTGTGCCGCCGGCGCCAACGCGCCGGAGTAGCGGCGCAAGCGCGCCTGGAACCGCCGCCCGCCCCTGGTTCTGCCCCGCGTGGCCTTGCGAGCGAGCCCCGGGTTCCGGTATTCCCGCGGGTGCGGCCGCAACGCCCGCTCCGCGCTTGCAAGCCGGAGCGCCGGGCGCGCCTGGCGCTAGTGATTCCGGTCCGTCACCAGCTCGGTGATCGTATACAGCGCGCGCTGGTACGCCGAATCGGGCAGCGCCGCCAGCGTGGACCGCGCACAGTCCGTGAACGCCGCCGCACGCTCCAGCGCACGGTCCAGTCCGCCGCGCCGCCGCACGAAATCGAGTATCTCGGCGAACGGCGCGCGATCATAGCTCCGGTCCGCCAGCACCGTCTCCACCAGCGCGCGTTCGCCGGCATCCGCGTTCTCAAGCGCGTAGATCAGCGGCAGAGTAACCTTGCCTTCCCACAGATCGTTGCCCACGGGCTTCCCCAGAACGTTCTCGTGCGACGTGAAATCGAGCACGTCGTCGATGAGCTGGAATGCCATGCCCACGTTCCACGCGTAGCGGCCCACCGCATCCTCGACGGCCCTCGTTCCGCCGCCGATCGCCGCGCCCAGCCTTGCGCATGCCGAGAACAGCGCGGCGGTTTTCCGGTCCACCAGCTCCATGTAGTCCGCTTCGGTGACGCCGATCGAGCCGAGGCGCTGCAACTGCACCAGCTCGCCTTCCACCATCATCTGCGTAACGCCGATCAGGATGTCGAGAATGTGAAAGTTGCGCTCGCGCAGCGCCACCTGGAACGCCTGCATATACAGCCAGTCGCCCGCGAGCACGGACGTGTGGTTTCCCCAGCGGCTGTTCGTCGATGGCCTCCCGCGCCGCGTGCTCGCGTCGTCTATGACGTCGTCGTGCACCAGCGTCGCCGCGTGAATCATCTCCACCACGGCTGCCAGGCGGATGGCGCTGCCCCCGCAGCCGCCCGCCGCCTTCGCGCACAGCAACAGCAGCATGGGCCGCAGGCGCTTCCCGCCGGCCTCCTGGATGTACTGACCGATCGTGGTGATCGCGTCGACCGGCGCCACCGATTGCGAACTGATCTCGCGCTCCACAAGGACAAGCTCGTCCCGTACCAGGTCGAGGATCTCCCGCGCAGCCAAGGAGAGCATGAAACCCCAGTCTAGCGTAGACCGAACAGCCTTACTGCATTCGCCGCCGTCGCGTCCGCAACCTCTTCGAAGGACTCGCCGCGCAGCTCAGCCAGCTTGCGCGCCGTTACCGCGACGTACGCCGGTTCGTTGCGTTTGCCCCGGTGCGGCACGGGCGCCAGATAAGGTGCGTCCGTCTCAATCAGTATGCGATCCCGCGGCACAACGCGTGCCGCCTCTTGCACCGCCTGCGCCTTCGGAAATGTCACGATGCCCGAGAAGCTCACGTGGAACCCCAGATCGAGCACCTGTCTCGCCTCCTCCGGCCCGCCCGCAAAACAATGAAACACGCCGCCGATGCTCGTGTCCCAATTCTCTTCGATGAGCCACAACGTGTCCTCCCACGCCTCGCGCGTGTGGATGACAACCGGAAGCCGGGCTTCCCGCGCCAGCTTCAACTGTTCCGCAAAAACATGACACTGCGTGACCCGCGGCGAAAAGTTGTAGTGATAATCCAGCCCTATCTCGCCGGCAGCCACCACCTTCGGATGCCGCAGCAGCGCGGCCAGCGCCTCGAACGTGCACGGGCCGGCTTTCGCCGCATCGTGCGGATGTACGCCGGCCGTCGCGTGCATGAACTCGTACTTCCCGGCCAGGAGCACGCCCGCATCGAGCCCGGGCGGCCCCTTGCCCGTTCCGACCGCGATAATGCGTCCGACGCCCGCCGCACGCGCGCGTTCGATGACGGCGTCCCGATCGGCGTCGAACTGCTCATCATCCAGGTGGCAATGAGAATCGATCAGCACGGCTTCTCACTTCAAACGCGCGCCAACCGGAATCTCTTCGTGGAAACCCGCCAGCACGGGCTTGCCGCCCTCTACCGACGCCGCCACAATCATCCCGTTCGACTCGATGCCCCGCAGCTTTCGCGGCTCGAGGTTCGCCACTATCACTACTTTGCGGCCGATGAGCTGCTCCGGCTCGTATGCTTCAGCGATGCCCGCAACCAGCGTGCGCGGCTGTCCCTCCCCGGCGTCTACGGTGAGCTTCAGCAGTTTGTTGGCGCCCTTGACTGGCTCGGCGGCAAGCACCTGGGCCACGCGCAGATCCACCTTCGCGAAATCGTCTATGGTGATCTTCGGCGACTGTGCCGCGGGCGGTGCAACCGTCTTTCCAAGCAGCGCCGCCTGCCGCGCGGCCTCTTCGATCTCGAGCTTCCGCATCTCCTCGACGGTCTTCTTCACGTCGAGACGCGGGAAGACGGCGTACACGGCGCCTATCCGCTGCCCCGCTTCGAGCTGCCCCCACCCGACGTCCTGGATGCGTACCTCTTCGAGCGGCGTTTTCATGCCGAGCTGCTCCCAGATCTTCCGCGCCGAATCGGGAATCACCGGCGCGAGCAGAACCGTGGCGATGCGCAGCACTTCGGCCGCCGTGTAAAGCGTGGCTTCGAGCTTCGCGCGCGATTCCGGATCGCCCGCCTTCTGGAGCACCCACGGCTTACGCTCCACGATGAACTTGTCCGTCGCGGACAAAAGCGCCCAGATCGCGTCCAGCGCCTTGTGGAACTGGAAATCCTCGAAATTCGCGATTGCCGCCGTCACAGTCTCGCCGGCGAGCTTCGGAATGGCGCCCTCGTCGGTTCGCGGAGGAATGCGCCCGCCGAGGTAGTCCGTGATCATCGTCAGCGTGCGGCTGGCCAGGTTGCCGAGTCCGTTCGCGAGGTCGGAGTTCCAGCGGCCGACCAGCGCGTCGTAGCTGAACGAGCCGTCCTGCCCGAACACGATCTCCCGCAGCAGGAACAGGCGCAGCGCATCGGCGCCCATCACGCGGCGGATCGGGTCCGGCCGCACGATGTTCCCGCGCGACTTGCTCATCTTGTCCTGCTCGAACAGCAGCCATCCGTGCGCGTATATGCGCTTCGGCAGCGGCAGACCCGCCGCCCACAGAAACGCCGGCCAGTAGATGGCGTGGAAGCGCACAATTTCTTTGCCGATCAGGTGCAGGTCCGCGGGCCACAGGTCTTCGCCCGCGACGGCGCTCATGTATGTGCTGAGCGCGTCGAACCACACGTAGAACACGTGCGGCGCCTCACCCTCCACCGGAATACCCCACTTAATGCCGGTGCGCGTGACGGAGAGATCCTGCAAGCCCTGCTTCACGAACGCGATCACCTCGTTGCGCCGCGCCTCGGGCTGGATGAAATCGGGCTGCTTCTCGTAGAGTTCCAGCAGCCTGTCGCCGAACGCGGAGAGCTTGAAGAAGAAGTTCTCTTCGGTTACCGCTTCGGTGGGCCGTCCGCAAAGCGGGCAGGGGTCGCCGACGTTTGTCGCCTCTGTGACGAATAAGTTGTCGAACGGGCAATAAGGACCGGTGTAACTTCCCTTGTAAATGTACCCGTTCTTCCGGCAGCGGTCGAACAGGTCCTGGACGACGCGCGCGTGTTTGGGATCGGTGGTCCGCTCGAAACGGTCGATCTTCAGTCCCAGCCGTTCCCACTGGGTGCGGAACTCCTCCGCGATGACATCGCAGAACTCCCGGGGCGTCTTGCCCATGCGCTGGGCCGCGCGCTCCACGTTGACGCCGTGCTCGTCCGAGCCCGTCGTCAGCACGGCGTGGTAGCCCTGCATCGTCTTGAACCGCCGGATGAGGTCGGCGACGATCGTGGTGTAAGCGTGGCCGATGTGCGGGGCCGCGTTGACGTAGTAAATGGGGGTTGTAAGGTAATAGCTGTTCGGATCTTTCATTTTTTTACGCGTGCAAGCCAGGCGGCGTTCGCCTCGGCCAGTATTTCCTTGAGCGGCACGCCGCGCTCGAGCGCCAGGCGGCGGCAATCTTCGTACTCGGGCGCGAAGTTCCCCTCGCGCGAAACCTTCATGCGGACGCGCCCGTGCGGGGTCTCGATCTCTTCGCTTTCGCGCGCCTGCACGCGCCGTTCCGCGTCGTACATCCGCACGCCGAGCGTGGTTGTCTCCTCGAACAGAAGGCGCGCCATTTCCTCGCGCGCTTCCGGCCGCGACACCACCGTGACCAGCGTTCCCGGCCGGCTCTTCTTCATCACCACGGGCGCGAAAGTCACGTCAAGCGCGCCCGCGTTCAGCAGGCGCTCCATCGCGAATCCAAGCACCTCGGGCGTGGAGTCGTCGATATTGGCTTCGATCACGGAAACGGTGGTCGCTTCGGCCGCGCCGCTCGCCTCCCCTATCAGCACCCGCAAAACATTCGCGTGCTCTTCGAAGTCGCGCGTGCCCGCGCCGTAGCCCGTCGCGCGCAGCTTCATGGGCGGCAGGACGCCGAAATCCGAAGCGAGCGCCGTCGCAATCGCCGCGCCCGTCGGAGTGGTCAGCTCCACCGCCGGGCCGCGAGAGTACACCGGCCTGCCTTCGAGCAGCGCCGCCGTTGCCGGCGCCGGCACCGGCATCACGCCGTGGTCCGCCGTCACAGTGCCGCTGCCCACGTTCACGGCCGAGCAGCGGATCTCGTCCACGCCGAGCAGGTCGAAACCCATGCACGCGCCTACGATGTCGGCGATCGAATCCACCGCGCCCACTTCATGGAAATGCACCTTCTCCACCGCAATGCCGTGCACGCGCGCCTCGGCCTCGCCCAGGCGGCGGAACACGGCCTCCGCATCGCGCTTCACCCGCGCGCTCAGTCCGGCGCGCCCAATCATCTCGAGGATGTGCGGCAGGTGGCGGTGATGATGCGAGGGTTCGCAATCGACGTGGAACTTCGTCGCCGTGATGCCGCGCCGCTTCGTCTTCTCAAACCGGAAGCCGGCCCCGGTTCCCAATGAGTTCAGGCCCGCCGCCAGCGCCGCGGTGCTGGCGCCCGCGTCGGCCAGCGCGCCGACGAGCATGTCGCCGCTCAGGCCCGAAAATGCGTCGAGATAGCAAATGGTCATCTGATCAACTCGGGCAGCAGTTCGCCCGCCCGCCCCCGGAGCGAGCGGTCGAGTTCCGCCGAAAAGGGGGTCTCTTCCATATTGCATTCAATCACCCGTGCTCCGCTTGCTTTCGCCAGCGGGACCAGGCCCGCGGCCGGGTAAACCACGGCGGACGTGCCCGCCACAATCACCACCTCGGCCGCGCGAACCGATTCTTCGGCGCGCTCCCAAATGCCCGGCGGCAGCATCTCGCCGAACCACACCACGCCGGGCCGCAACAGGCCGCCGCACTCGCACCGCGGCGGTATTTCAGGCAGCGGGACGCGTTCGTCCCGCCGCTCGCGCCCGCACGCCACGCACCGCACGGTCCAGATGTCGCCGTGCAGCAGCAGAATATTGCGGCTGCCCGCGCGCTGGTGCAAGCCGTCCACGTTCTGCGTGATCAGCGTAAAGCGCGGTTTGCGCCGCTCCAGTTCGGCAATGGCCAGGTGCGCGGGGTTCGGCTGCGCGGCCGCAATGACCCTCCTGCGCCAGTCGTACCACTCCCAGACGAGTTTCGGGTCGCGCTCGAAGGCCTCCGGCGTAGCCAGATCCTCGGGCCGGCGCTCGCGCCACAGACCGCCCGCGCCGCGAAACGTCGGCACGCCGCTCTCGGCCGAAACACCCGCCCCAGTCAGCACCGCGACGCTCGATGCGTCCCTGATCCACTGCCGCGCCTGCTCCATCGGGTCCATTGAAGTTACTCAGGTCGTGAAAAGAAACCGCCCCGGACTGTTGGGCGCCGCCTGCGGCATCCGCGAACGGGCCGGTCTTCCCCGCCCCGCCCGGCTTCGAGCGTCGGGACGCGGCGCCTCTTGCCGCCTGCCCCTGCTCGTGTCACCCCGTGCTGTCTTACGGAACCGTCTGCTCCAGCACCTTGCGCGCCTGCTCGGCGCGGAACTCCGCCAGCTTCCGCTTCAGCTCCGGGCGCGAGTTCGCCAGAATCGCGATGGCCAGCAGCGCGGCGTTCGTCGCGCCGGCCTTGCCCACGGCGAGCGTGCCCACCGGTATGCCCGCCGGCATCTGCACCATCGATAGCAGCGAGTCCAGGCCGTTCAGCGCGCTCGTCATCGGCACGCCCAGCACGGGAACCAGCGTGTGCCCTGCCACGACGCCTGCCAGGTGCGCCGCTCCTCCCGCTGCCGCGATAATCACCTCGATGCCGCGCGCTTCGGCGCCGCCGGCATAATCGGCGGTTTCGCGCGGCGTGCGATGCGCCGACAGGATTCGGACCTCGTATGCGACACCGAAGCGCTCGAGCGTCCCAGCCGCCTCTTTCATGACATCCCAGTCGGACTTACTGCCCATCATCACCGAAACCAACGGTTGTTCTACCATTCAGATAAAGGGTATTACAGCGCCAAACAAAGTGTTGACACTCCATGCGTCCCCTGACAGACTAAAGTAGTCGCGTCCGTGACATTCAGCCGCGCATGAGAAGCTCGCCGGTCCTGGGTCCGGCGGAATGGAGGCAGCGTGAAAATCCTGTCTTTTCTTGTGCTGCTCGCAAGCGGGGCCTGCCTGGGGCAGCAGACAACACCATCGGAGCCACAAAATCCGCAGCTTCCCTCGGCCCAACAGCAACAACAACAACCCGCTGAAGCAGCCGCCGGAGAGCCCGCGCAACAGCCGGTCCAGCGCGAAGAACCCGAGGTTATTCAGCCTCTCCAGCCGGCTGAAGTTCCGGCTGAGGCCACCGAAGCCGCCACCGAATACCGGGGACCGGCAATCCTCAGCCGGGGCGGCGAGCCCAGCGTCCGCCAAGGCAGTGAGTTGTTCACCATTCGTCCGTTCGCCGCCGTCGATACCATCTACGACACCGGGCTCGTCACGCCTGGTCTAAATCACGACGGAAGGTTCGGCTATGACAGCGGCTTTGGCGTAGAGGCGGCATTCGGCGTCACCGGCGCGCGCTCGTGGCGGCGAAGCTCACTTGCCGTCGATTACCGCGGCGCGGCCAGGCACTACACCGAGCAAACCTATTACGACGGCTCCGACCACACGCTGCTGCTGCGTTATGAGAATCAGGTGAGCCGCCGCTGGCTCATCGCGCTGACCGAGGGCGCTTCGTCGTTTTCCCGAACCAGCGGATTGCCGTTTGCGGCAGTCCAGGGCTACGACCCCACGTTCGGTATGCTCACCGGCAACGAACTGTTCGACGGCCGTACCAACGCCCTTTACAGCGCTGCCCAGGCTGTCTACCAGCAAACCGCCCGGCTGTCGTTCGGCCTCGGAGCGAACGGTTTCGTCGTCAGGCGGCGTTCCGACGCACTCACCGGAGCAACGGGCTGGGCCGGAACCGGAGACGTCGCCTACCGCCTCGGACGTTACTCGAGCGCCGGCGTCGACTACAGCTTCAGCCGCTTCGAATACCAGAACCGGTTTGGCGAATCGACCTTGCACGGGCTCGCGGCCAATTACGCCCGGAGGCTGAACCGTTCGTGGGAGTTGTCGCTCCGTGCCGGCGCGCTTCGGGTCGAGACATCCAGGCTCCAGGTGGTCACCCTCGATCCGGCCATAGCCGCGATTCTGGGCCGCTCTACGGCAGTCTCTATCTTCTACGGCGTGACGTACCTGCCCCAGTATGGGGCGCGGTTGGCACGCTATTTCCGGCGCTCGATCTTCTCCGTGGGGTACGATAGAACCGTCACGCCGGGCAACGGCGTTTTCCTGACCTCGACGACAGACGTGTTCGACGCATCCTACAGCGATACCCTCTCGAGCCGCCTTTCCTTCAGCCTCGGAGCAGGGGCATCCCGGCTGAAAGCGCTTTCGCAGGCATTGGGTAACTACACTTCCTACGGCGTGCGCGCGGGCGTCAGCTACAGGCTGGCGGCCTCGCTGTCGGTGCTGGCGCGCATCAACGGCACCATGCGGAGCATGGAGTCGTCGCAAATCGATCGCAATGCGTACAGGATTGCCTTCGGAATCGGCTGGACTCCGGGGGATTACCCCGTCTCTGTGTGGTAGGTGAACCCGACCGGATGCCTCGCGTGCTCATAGCGGACGACGAACCGGCGCTGTTAAGAGTGATGACACAGTATCTCGCGCGCCTGGGTTACGAGGTGGCCGCATTCCCCACCGCGCAGGAGGCTTGGGAGACGTTCCAGACCGCTCCCGCCACCTTTTCGCTTGTGATCGTCGATGCCACACTCGACCAGATGCCCGGCGAAGAACTCCTCGATCGAGTCAGAGCTTTGAACCCCCGGATTGCGTGCCTGCTTTCGAGCGGATACCCCGTCGACCTCGAAACACTCAAGCCGGAACTGCGCGCCCGGACAGGTTTCCTCCAAAAACCTTTTACGCCGTCCATGCTGGCCGAAGAGGTGGCCAGACTGCTCGAGCAACCCTGAAATAGCATTCCGCGTAACCACCCGTCCCGCGGCCGCATAATGAGGGTATGCGGTTGCGAGTCGCCGTTCTGATTCTGCTGGCGTGTTCTGCCGCCGTCGCCCAGAAGGGCCCCGCTAAGAAACATACCCCCGCGGCTAAGCCCACCGATGCCCGGAAAACCTGGCCCATCGAAACTATCACCATAAAGGGAAATGAGGTCTATTCCCGCGAGCAGATCCTAACTCTGGCCGGCATTCAACCCGGAGATCAGGTCACCCGCGACGGCATCGAGGCCGCACGCGACCGGCTCGCCGCCAGCGGGGCTTTCGATCACATGGAGTTCCGTTTTGGACCCGCGCCCGGTTCGCGCGGCTACGCCATCGAATTCACGGTCTCCGAGGCCGGGCCCTTCTACCCGGTACGATTTGAGGACATGAACATCTCCGAGGCGGACGCGCGCGCTGCGCTCAAACGCGCCGATCCCCTCTTCGGGGACCGGATCCCCCCCACCCGCGCCCGCATTGAAAAGTGCGCCGAAGCGCTTAGCGCCGCCGCCGGCGCCACGATCGTCGGATCTTTGACCCCGGACGACTCCGGGGAACTGGCCATCATCTTCCGCCCCGAGGGATCGCAGCCCATCATCGCCCGGGTGGTGTTCAAAGGCGCCGAATCTATCCACAGCAGCATGCTCGAGAACGCCGTGAGTCCGGTGGCGGTAGGCCGGGCGTTTCGCGACAGCCGCTTCCGCGCGATCCTCGACGCCACCGTCCGGCCCATTTACGAGGCCCACGGCCGCGCGGGCGTCGAGTTCACGAGGATCGAAACCGCGCCCGAAGAAGGCGTCGACGGCGTTGTGGTCACCGTAACCGTGAAAGAGGGCGAGTTGTATTCGCTCGGGAAACTCACCATCACGGGCGCCGGAAACCCAGTCTCCCTGGCCCGGGTCGCCGCGCTCAAGTCCGGCGATATGTTCAACATAGAGGAAGTGCGCGCCGCCGCGTCGCGCATCGAAAAGGCGCTTCGCCACGACGGTCACATGCGCGTCGCAACCGACACCGTCAAGAGCGTCGATCACGCCGCCAAACGCGTCGACGTGACCATTCGCGTCACCCCCGGACCCCAGTACCGGTTCGGCAAGCTGAACATCGACGGCCTGGACATCACCACCGAACCCGTCGTCCGCAAGCTGTGGGGCGTCAAGGCGGGAGAGCCCTTCGACGCCGATTACCCTGCATACTTCCTGGACCGTGTCCGCGAAGAGCAGTATTTCGACGATCTCGGCAAGATTAGCTCGAAAATCGATCTTAACGACGCCAGCCACACCGCTGACGTCACCCTCATCTTCGGCCCGGCCGAGCCGCCCAAAAAGCCCGCCGCCAGGTGAGGATGGGCGCCTGCGGGCGCGCTCTCGCGTGTTATCGTGATTTAGTCGTGCCGTCGTCTCCCCTAAACGTGCGCCTGGAACAGTACGAGGGCCCTCTCGACCTGCTCCTGGACCTTATACGCAAGCAACAGATAGACATATACAACATCCCGATCGCGCGGATAACGGCCCAGTATCTCGACTACCTGGACCAGGCCGCCGCGCTCGACATCGAACTGGGCGCTGAGTTCATCTTCATGGCCGCGACGCTCATTCACATCAAATCGCGGATGCTGCTGCCGCGCGACCCGGAACTCGAGAAGATCTCGCCGGAAGACGACCCGCGCCACGAACTGGTGCAGAAGCTCCTCGAACACGAGCGCTTCAAGAACGCTGCGGAAATGCTGCAACAGAAGAGGCTGATCGAGGAAAACGTCTGGTCGAACCCTCAAATTCAACAGTTTATAAGCGACGAGAGCGAGCCCGAACTGGCCGTCAGCCTCATAGACCTGGTCAAAACGTTCGAGCAGGTGCTCAACCGGCTGAAAGCCAGGCCAACCTATTCCGTTAACCATGAAGAGGTTAGTGTCCAAGACATGATCCGCTACCTGGCCGCCGTAGTGCGCCGCTCCAAGGGGCCCATCTCCGCGCAGAAGCTGTTCGAAGAACAGCGCAGCCGCCGCGCGCTTGTCTGCCTGCTTCTGGCTATACTCGAACTCGTTAAGCTTCAGGCGCTTGCGCTTACCCAGGACGAGACGTTCGGGCCCATAGCGCTCCGCAAGAGCAAGCGTTTCGACGAAGCGCTCACACAGGACGACCGGCTGGCCGATCTCGACAAGGATTACAACTGACCAGGATGCAAGACAGAAGTCCTCAGACCGAACTGACGAAGGAGGGGGCCGCCGCGGCGCCCGCTCCGGCGATGGAACAGGCCCAAAGCGCAGCCGTGCCGGCGCCGGCCGGGACCTCAGGTGAGGCGGCGGTTGGCGCGCTTCCGGATACCGGCGATCCGGCGGGTTTGCAGCCCGCTACAGACGAAACGCCTGCCACACAAGGCGCCGGACCGGAAGCCGCCCCGGACACAACCGGGCCGGCTTCAGTTGAGCCCCAACCCGAGGGAGCGCTCCCCGAGCCACAGCCCGCACCGGCGCCCGGGAACACCGCCTCCCAGGTCGCCGATTCCCAACCGGGCGGGCTGACGGTTCAATTGCCGGCCGCCGAGCCGGCGCCCCCTGAGCCCGCGGCTCCACTGCCGGAAGAGGCCTCCTTCATCCCGCTGGCCCCGTCCCCCGCGGGCGCAATCGAAGGCACGGCCGGAGCGCCCGCCGAAGCCCCAGCACCCGAACTGCCCTCAGCACCCCAGGACCAGCCCTCCACCGGTCCCGGGCAGCCCGCTCTCGCCCTCCAGGAAGACCCCGAGCTTCGCGCCGTCGTCGAGGCTATCGTTTACGTGACGGAAGAGCCGGTAACCCCCCGCCAGATCGCTGAGGTGGTCAAACGCCCCGAAGCCGAGGTGAAAGCCGCGCTTGATGCCCTGGTGCAGGCTTGCGCCGCTCCCGAACGCGGCATCTCCGTCCGCGAGATCGCCGGAGGCTACAAAATGGCCACCAAGGCCGAGCACCACGAGATCCTGCGAGCCTTCGCCCGCAGCCTCAAACCGCCCCTGAAGCTCTCGCTGGCAGCCCTCGAAACGCTGGCCACCATAGCTTACAAGCAGCCCATAACCGCCCCGGAAATCATGGAAATACGAGGCGTTCAGGGCGCCGGCGTGCTGAAAACCCTGCTCGATCGAAAGCTGATCCAGACCGCCGGACGGAAGAACGTCATCGGCAAGCCCATCCTGTACCGGACCACGAAGGAGTTCCTCGTCCAGTTCGGCCTCAAAGACCTGAGCGAGTTGCCCACCCTGAAGGAGTTCGAGGAACTGCGCCGGCTTGCCACAAGCGAGCCGGGCGAAGAAGCGGAGGGAGCGCCGGAAACGAGCGCCCCAGCCCAGCCGGAAACCAGCCCGGGCGGCGAACCAGCCGCCGAAGCGGATAGCGTGCCCGAAACCGGCGCCAACAGCCGGCCCGAAGCGGAAGCCGCCGGCGGCGCGGATGCAAACGCCGCGGGCAGCCCCGAAACGCCAGAGGCAGAACCGGCAGCGGAGGTGGCAAGTGCCCCAGGAACGGATCCAGAAGATTCTGGCGAACGCGGGGGTGACGAGCAGGCGCGGAGCTGAGCAGCTCATCCTCGAAGGTCGCGTGGCGGTGAACGGGCGCACCATCACCGAGTTGGGCGCCAAGGCGGATGCCGAGCACGATCACATAAGGGTGGACGGCAAACTGCTCAAACAGCCCCGCCGCCGCGTTTACATAGCTCTCAATAAGCCCCGGGGCGTCGTAACAACCGTCTCGGACCCCCAGGGCCGCCCTACGGTGATGGACTTCCTCAAGGGCGTGAAGGAGCGCGTGTATCCCGTCGGGCGCCTCGATTACGCCAGCGAAGGATTATTGCTGCTCACCAACGACGGCGAGTTCGCACATCGCGCCATGGCCGCCTCAACTCACCTGGAAAAAGTCTACCTGGTGAAGGTGAACGGACCGCTGTCACCCGAACAGGAGGATCGCTTCCGCGCCGGCGTTCCGGTCTCCGGGAGGCGCACCGCGCCCGCCGGACTCAGCCTGGCCCGCCGGGCAGCCAGCCCCTGGTACGAAGTCAAGCTGATCGAGGGCCGCCATCACCAGATACGCCTGATGTTTCGCAGCTTCGGACGGCTGGTGGAGAAGATTAAGCGCGTGAAGATAGGCTTCCTGGAACTCGGCGCCCTGAAGCCCGGCGAATATCGCCACCTGACACCCGCCGAGGTCGCCCGCTTCCGCCGCATACTAAAGCTGGATGAACATAGCCGAACTGCTTCATAGTGCGAAAACCATCGCGGTTGTAGGACTCTCCAGGCGCGTAACGCGCCCGAGCTACAGCGTGTCGGAATACATGCAGCGCCACGGCTACCGCATCGTCCCGGTGAACCCGAACGAAACCGAGGTGCTTGGCGAGAAGGCTTATCCGGACCTGGATTCCGTGCCGGAGAAAATCGATATCGTGGACGTTTTCCGCCGCTCCGAGTGCGTTCCGGATATAGTGGACGCCGCCATCCGCATCGGCGCCCGTGCCGTCTGGCTCCAGGAAGGCATCACGAACGAGGCGGCGGCTGAAAAGGCGCGCGCAGCGGGCCTGTTCGTTGTCCAGGACCGTTGCATCCTGAAGGAGCACCGCAAACTGGCGCGCTGAACGCGCGTCATGCCGTGCGCTTCAGGTAGGACAACCCCTGGTCGTAACGCTCGGCCACGTCGGCTATGCGCCCGTCCAGAATCCAGTCCAGCGCGCGCTCGCCGTTGAAGGCCTCGGCCCGCCGCCGGATCACCTGCGGCAGCCGCTCCGGCCGGAACAATCCCAGCAACTGGTTGAGCGAGTTTCCCGCCGCGATCATCTGCCCTACCGTCTTCTCGGGTATCTCCGCGGTTCCCGCCTGCCACTCGCGCACGGTCTCGCCGGTGGTTCCGAACATGGCGCCTACGTCTTCGACGCTTATGTCCAGATACTCCCTTATCTGACGCAAAATAGCGAGGCAGTACCCCCGCCTGGCTTCGGATTGCATCCCCTGTTCCTTATACCTGTCGTTTACAGTGTCGCACGGGGGCGCGCACTTCAATGCCGCAAGAACCGCTGCTATGGCCGCGGCCGCTCAGGCGGGGTCCTGCGCCGCGAGCGCCTCGTTAATGGCGCGTTCCATTACGGCGCGTGGGGCGGCTTCTCCCGTCCAGATCTCGAACTGCCGCACCGCCTGCTCCAGGAACATCTCGGTCCCCGGAATAACCGTCTTGCCCTGCGCCCGGGCGCAGCGCAGGAGCGCGGTCTCGGCGGGGTTGTACACCATGTCGAAAACCACGTCGGCGGGAATGCGTTCGCGGAAGAAGCACTCTTCGGTGTTCGGATACATGCCGAGCGGCGTGGCATGCACCACCGCGTCGAAGTCGCGCTTCTCGGCCTGCTCGCGCATCAGGGCCTCGGCGCCGCAAACCTTCGCCAGAGCGCGCACGCGGTCGGGATTGCGGCCGGTGATCGCGATCGTGGCGCCCGCATCCGCAAGCGCCATTGCCGCGCCTCTGGCCGCGCCGCCGTTGCCGGCAATCAGAATCGATGCCCTGGCCACCCTCAGCCGCCGTTCGAGCGGTATCCGCACCGCGTCGGCGTCCGTATTGGTTCCGCGCCAGCGGCCCGCCTTGCGCCAGACGGTGTTCACGGCTCCGATTCGCCGCGCCAGCGGATCGAGGAAGTCCACGTAGCGGAGAATGCGCTGCTTATGCGGTATCGTAACGCTGAAACCCGCCACGGGCAGCTTTTCCGCCGTGCTCATGAAATCGCGCAGGTGCACGGGCGAGACCAGGAACGGGACATAAACCGCGTCCACCCGCCGCGCCTGAAACGCTCTGTTGTGCACGGCCGGAGAGATGGAATGGCCCACCGGATCGGCAATCACCGCGTAAATCTTGGCCGTGCGGGCCAGCTTCTCCACGCGATAAAGGTGCCGCAACTGGCGCGCGCACACCTGCCCGGCGGCGGTTCCCTCCGCCGCGCACGGGGCCGCATAGGTGAAAAGGCTGCCGTGGACCGGGGAAAGAACGCGCGTCGGGAACCCGCTCTCGCCCATCGAGAGCAGCACCATCGGCGTCCGCGGGTGGGAACGCGCCAGCCCCAGCAGGCGCACCGTGTCCGACGGTTTCCGGGCGGTGGCCACGATCTTGTAGGCGTCGGCGCGAATGCGCTGCATGCGCCGGAAGATCGCCTCCAGCGCCGGCGTCCCCTCGAAGTTGTGATAGGAGAGCACGAGCAGCGCCCGCCCGCGCAGCGCGTCCAGGTGCTCGCGTGCCGTTTCGGCGCTCTCTATCTCGACGTCGACGGCCTTGGCTCCGGCGTCGATAGCAGCGTTCAAGACCGCGATTTGCTCCTCGACGCTGCCATTGAAGCGGCCGCGGTTCTGGTGCCTCCGGCAGGTGGCCAGGATGGTGCACTCAGGATGCTCTTCCAGGAACGGCCGTATGGCAGCCGCGCCTTCACCCGGTTCCGGAAGGTAATCCAGGCGGAACTCAAGAAACGTGTCGCCCGCGCCGGCTTCTCGCCGCGCGTTCTCGATGAGCGCTTCCACGCTGGTGAACCCGAGCGCGATGCAGATTCGGGGGAGTGAGATGGCCATCAGCGGAACGGTTCAGAATATCATGCCGCGGCCGGCGATTGCGTACCGCCGGGCTCCGTTTTTTGCACCTTTCTATGCGCCTCGAACGCCGGCCCTTCCGGACAGCCGTTTGCGCCACTCATCCAGGATGACGGCGGTCGCCGTAGCCCCGAAACGCGAGCAGCCGGCTTCATGTACGGCGAGCGCCTGGTCGAGCGTGCGCACGCCTCCCGCAGCCTTAATGCGAACGTTCGGCCCGGAGTGCCTCCTCATGAGCCTGAGATCGTCCAGCGTAGCCCCGCCCGGCGCGAATCCCGTGGAGGTCTTTACAAAATCGCAGCCCGTTTTCGTCGCGATCTCGCAGGCGGCGATCTTCAGGTCGTCGGTCAGATAGGCGTTCTCGAAGATCACTTTGAGAATGACGCCTTTCTCGTGACAGGCGGCGGCCATCTGCGCAAGTTCGGCCTCGATGTAAGCGAAATCGCGCGATAAAAGCCGCCCGATGTTCAACACCATGTCCACTTCGGCCGCTCCGCGGCTGATGAGATCGCGGGCCTCGAACACCTTCACCGGGATGGTGTGGCCGCCGTGCGGAAAGCCGGCCACGCTGCCTACGGCTACGCCGGAGCCGTCGAGAGCGCGCACGGCCGTCTCGACATCGGCCGGGCGCACGCAGACACTGGCGACATTGTACTCGCGCGCGATGCGGCAACCTTCGAGCACCCTGTCCTGCGCCAGTTCGGGGCGCAGAAGCGAGTGGTCAATCATCTTGGCCAGGCCTTCGTAGGTGTTCAGAGGTGTGTAATCGGGCATAGCTTTATCAGTTTCGCATGCGGGCGGATCGGGCGGGCGCTGCTGTCAGGCGGCCTCCGGCCTTCGCGGGGCTCCAGCCCCGCCGGGATGACCTCGGCGGGCTCTGAGGCGCGGCGCCGGCATCGCCGGGGCGCCGTTGAAACGCCTCTTTAGCGCGCCTTCTTCGCAGGCGCGGTGCTGCGGCGCGGCGCGAGGCCGAGTTTGCGGATCTCCGCACGCGCCTGCTCGGCAAGACCCGAACGGGGGGCGCGCTTGATCACTTCCTGGAACTCGTCCGCGCCCGCGGTCCGCTCGCCTTGCAGCACCAGCGTGCGGCCTTTCATGAACAGCGCATCGAGCGTCTTCGGGTTCTCGGGGTAGCGTTCGAGCACGGCATCGAATGCCGCCAGCGCCTGGTCGTAGTTCTTGCGCTGGAACTCGATCTCGCCGATGTAGTACTGGGCGTTCGGCGCGCTCTCCGTGGCCCCGTAGAACTTCAGGTAATTGTTAAATCCCTCGAGCGCCAGGTCGTAATTGCCCGCTTCCTTGTCTCGCAGCGCGTTCGCATACAACATATCGGCCGAGACTCCCGGAGGCGGTCCACCCGCCGCGGCTCCCTGCGCCGGCGGAGCAACCGGCGGCGCCTGGATGACCTTGAGCGTGTTGTTCATGTCGATGAGCTGCCGCTCCAGCTTGCCCATCCGCCCGTTCAGATCCTCAATGGTCGTCCGCAGGTACTGAAACTCGCTGGACATCTGGTCCACCTTCGCGCCCACGGAGGTGACCGGCGCCGCGAGGTTCTTCTCACGGTCGCGCAGCGCCGCGTCGAGCACCGCCATATTCGTGTTCAGGCGGTTGACGCCGTCGATGGCCTGCTGGAGCAGCGTGGTCATGCTGCCGACCTTCTCGTTGAAGGAGCGCTCGAGGCTGCGCACCTGGTCTTGAAGGACCGCCACATCGCGTTGCAGTTCGCGCACTTCCTGCTTCTGCGCGGGCGCATACACCGGGAGAAGCAGCATGGCGGCACAGGTTAGTTTGAGTCCGGACATGAAGAGAAACCTCCCGCTCAGACATTAGGGTACAGCTTTCGGGCGCGCCCCGGTCTGAGTCGCACTAAAGGCGGTCTGCGGGCGCTTGCCCGCAGACCGCTTGCAATCACTACTGCGCCGCGGAGAAGTGCACGCGGCGGTTCATCTGCCAGCACTGCTCATTGGACTCCGTGCACTGCGGGCGCTCCTTGCCGTAGCTGATCGTCTTCAGCCGGTCGGAGGGAACGCCGAGCGACACCAGGAAGTCCTTCGCGGAGGTCGCGCGCCGGTCGCCCAGCCCAAGGTTGTACTCGGCCGAGCCGCGCTCGTCGCAGTGGCCTTCCACCACCACAACAGCGTCCGGCATATCCGCGAAGATTTTCCGCAGAGCTTCCGCGTCGCGCGTGAGCACGGCCCGGGCGTCTTCGCGAATATCGCTCTTGTCATAGTCGAAGTACGCGTCCTGCACCTGCGAGGCCAGCAACTCGGAGAGCGTCGGCGCCGGAGCCGCCGGCGGAGGCGGCGGAGGCGGCGGCACGGTAACGGTAACCGTCGTCGAGGCTGTTTCGGTCCCGCCCGGCCCCTTCGCAGTCAGAGTATACGTTGTCGTGTTGGTCGGGAAAACCTGCCTGTTCCCGCGCGCGTCAACCGTCCCCACACCGGGGGCAATGGAGACCTCCGTCGCATCGCTGACGGACCAGCGGAGCGTCGAGGCCTGGCCGCGCTCGATGGTGCCCGGTTCGGCCGTGAACGAAATCGCCGGCTTCGCGGGCGGCGCGGGCTGTTCCTGCGGCGGTGGCGGCGGTGGTGGCGGCGGCGGCGGCACCTTCTTTTTGCACGCTGTAATAAGCAGCGCCGCTAACAATGACAGCAGCAGAAGCGTCTGGGTTCGCTTACTCATCCTATTGACTTCGCCTCCTGAGGATTCAGAAAGACTCGCATATCACTTTCCCCACACAGGCTGCGTATTGCGGCCCTGCGTGGTCAACATCCGCAGTTGGGTGCCGTCGGCCAGCATCGTCCATATCTGCGGCGAACCGCTGCGGTTCGACGAAAAGACGATATGGCGCCCGTCGGGCGCCCAACTCGGGTTTTCATTTCGACCTGCGCCGTGCGTCAGCTGGGTGTACTGCCGCGTGGCGACATCCATCACAAAAATGTTGTAGTTTCCAGGAGCGTAACCGCGCGTCCAGGCGAACGCTATGAACTGCCCGTCGGGGTGCCAGGCCGGATTCACCGCTTCGCCCTCGCCGCTGGTCAGGCGCTGCACGTCCGCGCCCTCCATGTTCATGCTGTACAGTTGCGGCAGGCCGCTGCGGCCCGACGTGAAGACGATCTGGTTGCCCGTTTTCGGGTTCACCTTCGGCTCCATATCAATGGCCCCGGAATACGTCAGGCGGCGCAGGCCCGTGCCGTCCAGATTCGCTATGTGAATCTGCGGAGAGCCTGAAATCGAGGACGCGAACAGAATTTGCTTGCCGTCCGGCGTGAACTCGGGCGTCGCCGTCATTGTCGATACCGGGCTGTAAAATGGCAGCCGCCTTCCGGTTTCCAACGAGTGTACAAATATAGCAGGATTTCCGCGGGCATAGGAAGTGAACGCTATCCGCGCGCCGTCGGGCGATACGGCTGGGGTTATTGACAGCGAATTGTACCGCGTCACCGGCTTCTGGTTGCTGCCGTCCGGGTCCATCTGCCAGATTTCCTTGATGCCTCGCTTCGCCTCGTGGACGTAATAGATCTTAGTGCCCGTCAGGCTCACCCCGCCGAAGCGCTGCAAAATATCGGCGGCATACTCGTGCGCCACCTTCCGCGCGCCGTTCTCGTTCAACTCCCCCGCGTAAGTATTCCCGAACACCGTGGCGTTGGCGACGTCCTGCTGGCCGACGTTCATCAGCCAACCTCGCAGGGCGAACGTGCCGGCGGAATCGGCGGCGTAACCCATCGCAAGATAGTTGGCGCTCACGGGAGGGTTGGCCCAGTCCGTCAGCCATGGGCCCTGCGATACCGCCTGGGGCGGCTGGCCGCGCCGCGCCGGCTGCAACAGCGGAGGCTTCAAATCCGAGGGCTGCTGCGGCACCGCCAGCGGGTACATGCTCTTTGGGACCATCTTGAAGAGCCCGGAACTGCTGAGGTCGTCCCAGACGGTCTGGTTGAACACGTTCATGTACTGCGCCGCCGCGCCGCTGGCGCGGAAATCCGGCACCGCAATGGCGGTCTTGTCGCCCTTGGTTATTTTGATGAGAACGTCGCTTTCCTGTGCGGCGGCCAACAGCGCAGCCGCGCCGAGGATGACCAGATATACTCGTGTTTTCATCGCTTTAACTGGAACCAGATCTCGATTTGCGCCTCGCTGCGCTCGAAGTCGCGCGGCAGTTCCTGGAACGGAGCCGCCTCCAGAATCGCCCGCCTGGCCGACGTATCCAGCGCGTAATTGCCGCTCCCCTGTAGAACCCGCAGGTCCCGCACGGTCCCGTTTCGCATGAGCGTGAACGTCACGATCACCGGCGGCGCCGTCTGGATTCGCGGGTCAACCTCATCGGTCCGCCACTTCTCGGCTATGCGCCGCTCGAGAAGGTCGCGGTACCAGCCGAACCGGTATCCGAAGGCGCTGCCCTGCCCAACGCCGACCCCGCCGGTGCCGCTGGCATTCCCGTACATGTTCGACGAAAGCGCCTGCCCCGCGGTGGAATACAGTTGGTTGGGCCGGCCCTGGGCGGTTGTGGTGCTGCGCGCCTGCTGCCCGTATTTCGGCTGCTCGGCCACCTTCTTCAGCCGGGCGCGGATTGGGATGGCATCGGGCTCCTCGCGCGCAACCCGCTTCGGCTCCGGCTTGGGCGGCGCCGGCACGCGCGATTCCGTGTCGTTAGCCAGCGGGTTGGCCATCCCGGACCGGGGCGGTAGCGGAAGCTGCTTCACCGCCGTTATGCCCACCGACCCCCCGCCGAGCGATGTCGGCGTGCCCCACTGGACGCCGTGGCTGTGAGCGTTTATGTTCGTCCAGACGACGATGCACGCGAACAGAGCGCCGTGCGCCGCGGCCGAAAGAAGCAAAAATCGCCGCAGCGAATCGCTGTGCTCGAGGATGTCGACATGGCCGTTCATGGCGCTAACGTCTGGGCCGGTCCGCTTCGTCCACCGGCTGTGTGACCATGCGGACCTGTATCTTCTCCTCGTCGAGCGCGCTCACCACCTGCGCTATCACGTCCCAGATGGCGTCCTTGTCGGCGCGCACGTAAACCGCCTTGGTATTGGGGCCGAAGCGCTGCCGCACGGCAGTGCCGATCTCGTTGATATTGATGTCCTTCTCGTTGAGGGACAACAGCCCGTTCTTGGTAATGGTGATCACCGGGAGGTCCTCGGCGGTGGTCTTCACCTGCTTTACCTTGGGAACCTCGACCTCGAGGCCGAACTCCATCACATTGGCGGTGATCATGAAGATGACCAGCAGCACCATCATGACGTCCACGAGCGGAACAATGTTGATATCCGAAAGCGAGCCGGTGCCGCGGAAGCGGCCGCGGCCTGTCCCGCCCCCGCCGCCGAATGAAAACGCCATCGGCTACTCCTCGAAGTTCCTCTCGGCGAGATTGATGAACTCCAGCGAGAAGTCTTCCATCCTTGCGCCGATCTCACGGATTACGTGCCCGTAGTGGTTGTAGAAAATCGCCGCCGGAATGGCTGCCGCCAACCCCATTGCGGTCGCGAACAGAGCCTCGGCGATGCCCGGGGCTACCGCGCGCAGGCTGGCGCTGCCGGCGAGTCCGAGCGACTGAAAAGCGTCAATAATGCCCCATACCGTGCCGAACAGCCCGATGAACGGCGCCACCGTCGCCACCGTCGCCAGCCAGTTCATGTTGCGCTCCAGTTTGGCCAGCTCTTCGCTCAGGCCGAGCTGAAGCGACCGCTCGACGGCATTGGCGTTGGTAACCGCACCCTTGCGGCGCACCTGCCGCTTCACTTCTTCATAGCCGAAGTCGAACACCGATACGAGCGGGCAGGGACGGAACTGCTCGCTTGCGGCCGACACCGCGTCGAGGCCGTTCGACTTCCGGAACGCTCTCAGAAACCGTGCGTTCGCCATCCGGGCGTTGGCGAACCCTCTCCACTTGGAGAAGATGATGGCCCATGAAACGATCGAGAAAATTACCAGAAGAATCAGCACGGCGAGGGGCAGCGGCCGCGTCCGGCTGACCATATCCCAGAGGCTGACCTGGAGCAAAACGATGGCGGGAGACAACTGCTTATCGGGCTCCTTTCCGCTAACTTTCAATCATAGCCCGTTCGCTTCCGCCGGCGCGCGCCGCGCACCAAATACCCGTCGCGAGACCCACTTTTTTCCGCCGCCGCAGTCCCGTCATTATTGGTGCGCGGGCGCCAGAAGCGGATTCGCCGGCGGCCGGCCCGGCGCGTCAAAACGCGCCTGCGCCGTTTTGGGGGGCGGCATACCGGATTTTCCGGAGCCGTGTCACCTGCCGGCTGTATGGTCCGTGCATCACCTGACCCGTACGCTAAGTAAAACGGAGGAGCCCCAGATGGCAGATTTCTACCAGACTGGCGTCGTCACTACACTGCACCGCCTCAACCCGAACGGCCTGGGACGCCTGGAATCCGAACTGGAACGGTACAGCGAGGACACGCCGGTCGGCCTCGTCCTCCCCGCACTGTACTCGGAGTTCGAGACACCCGCGATGGCGCGCATCGCCGGGGAACTCGCCGGCGTGCCCTACCTGCGGCGCATCGTCGTGGCGCTCGGCCGCGCCAACCGCGAGCAGTACGAGCGGGCGAAAGCGTTCTTCGCGGGCTTCCGCACGCCTGTCACCGTCTTATGGGTGGACAGCGAACCCGTGCAGCGGCTCCTCCGCATGCTGGACGAAACAGGCCTCAGCGCCGGGGGGGACGGCAAGGGCCGTTCCTGCTGGCTGGCCTACGGATACCTGCTGGCTTGCGGCGATTGCGACGCCGTTGCCCTTCACGACTGCGATATCCGCACATATGACCGCCGTCTGTTAGCCCGCCTGTGTTACCCCATCGTTAATCCAAACCTGAGTTTCGAGTTCGTGAAGGGTTATTACGCGCGGGTGACCGACCGTATGCACGGCCGTGTCACCCGCCTTTTTGTCACGCCGCTTATCCGCGCCATTTCGGGCATGGCGCCGCACACGAATTTTCTGAAGTTCCTGGACAGCTTCCGGTACGCGCTCGCCGGCGAGTTCGCGATGAGAATCAACCTGGCGCGCGTCAGCCGCATACCTGCCGACTGGGGCCTGGAGGTCGGCATGCTCGCCGAAGTCTTCCGCAATTGCGCGCCGGACCGCATCTGCCAGGTCGACCTCGCCGACGAGTACGATCACAAGCATCAATCCCTGTCGAGAAACGACGCCGCGGCAGGCCTGCGCCGCATGGCCGCGGACATCGCCAAGTGCCTTTTCCGGACCATAGCCGGCGAGGGCGTGGTCTTCGGCCGCGAGCACTTCCGCGCTCTCCAGGTGCGCTATGTCCGCCTGGCCGAGGATACGATCAACCGCTATTACGCCGACGCCCTGTTGAACGGCCTGGTTTTCGACCGCCACGCCGAGGAACAGGCCGTCGCGACTTTCGCGCAGAGCCTTCGCGCCGCCGCGGAGGATTATTGCCAGGATCCGCTGGGAGTGCCGCCCATCCCGGCCTGGAACCGCGTGATTTCGGCAATGCCGGATTTCTTCGACCTGCTCCGCGATGCGGTCCACGAGGCGGACGAGGCGGCAGTGATCCCGGTTGGGGAGACCTGGACGGCAGCGACGGCTGCCGTGTAGCCTATGCAGCCGGCAGCCGATTATCTGCCTGAAGAGGGCAGGCGCGCGATCCGGGAACTCGGGAAAGCCGACATCGTTGTCGGCATCCCCAGCTACAACAACGCGCGCACCATCGGCCATGTGGTGATGGCTGCGCAGGCAGGTCTGGCAAAGTACTTCCCTCAATTCTCCTCGGTGATCATCAACTCGGACGGGGGCTCGAAAGACGGCACCCGCGAACAGGTTCTGTCCGCGCGAGTCGAGGAAGCGCACCTGCTGCTGCTCTCCACTCCCATCCTGCCCGTGCACCGGCTGGCGTTCCCTTATCACGGCATTCCGGGCAAAGGCAGCGCCTTCCGGATGGTGTTCCAGATGGCGAAGGAACTGGGCGCCAAGGCCTGCGCGGTGGTGGATTCGGACCTCCGCTCCATCACGCCCGAGTGGATAGACCTGTTGCTTCGCCCGGTGCTCTTCGCCGGCTACGATTTTGTGGCGCCCTACTACCATCGCCACAAGTACGACGGCACCATCACAAACAGCATCGTGTACCCGCTCACCCGCGCGCTTTACGGGCTGCGCGTCCGGCAGCCCATCGGCGGCGATTTCGGCATATCAGCGCGCCTGCTCAACCGCTACCTTGCGCGCACGGACTGGGAGACCGACGTAGCCCGTTACGGCATCGATATCTGGATGACCACCATAGCGGTCGCCGAGGGCTTCCGCGTCTGCCAGAGTTTCCTCGGCGCCAAACTGCACGACGCTAAGGACCCCGGCGCGGACCTCACCGCGATGCTGCATCAGGTGGTGGGAAGCGTTTTTGCGCTGATGATCGAGTACGAGGGCGTCTGGCGGAAAAAGCAGGGCAGCGAGCCCGCCGACCTCTACGGTTTTCGTTTCGATGTGGGCTTGGATCCTGTCCCGGTAAACCTGGGGCGGATGCTGGACCTGTTCCGGCGCGGGTGCCAGGATCTGCGGGAGATCTGGGCACTCGCGCTGGAGCCGGCTACGCTGGCCGAGGTGATACGGCTCGGCCGCGATGTCGATCCTCGAAAATTCCACATTTCAAATGACTTGTGGGTGCAAATAATCCTCGAGTTCGCCGGTGCGCACAAGCACAAACCGTTCGCCCGGGCGCACTTGCTGCGCTCGCTGACGCCGCTCTACATGGGCCGTGTAGCGTCGTTCGTAATCGAGACGGAACCACTGCTCTCGGACCAGGTTGAGGAAAGGATCGAGCGGCTGTGCATCGCTTTCGAGCGGCACAAGCCGTACCTCGAAGCGCTCTGGACAGGGCACAAGCCGGTGCGGCCGGCGCGGGAAACCGCCGCGCTCGGCGCCGAGATGGAGGCTTCCAGATGATTGAAAGTCTTGAAAAGATCATGGCCGGCGCGTTCGCGCGCCTGGCCGAGCCGGCCGCGGCATTCCTGCCGCGCCTGATCGCAGCCGCGCTGATTCTCGTACTGGGGGTGCTGGTTGCTGTGCTGGCCCGGCGCATTGCCGCCGGGACGATTAAGGCGGCCGGAGTGGATCGGTTTCTGGCCCAAAGCGGGCTGGCATCGCTCCTGGGGCTCTCCGGCCGCTTCCGGACTTCACGCGTGGTGGCGGTCGCCGTGTACTGGGTTATCGTCGGCGCCGCGATCCTGATGTCGTTGAGCGCGCTCAATACGGCGCTCACGTCGCGGCTGATCGAGGGCGCGGTGGTTCTTCTGCCGAAGCTTGTGACGGCGGGCGTAATCGTCCTGGCGGGGCTGTGGACGGCGCAGTACGTAGGGCGCAGCACGCTGGTGTGGGCGTGCAATGAAGGCATTCCCAGGCCGCGAGTGGTGGCCTCGGCGGTCCGGGCTGCGGTGATCGTCGCCGCGGTGGCCGCCGCGGCGGATTATCTGGATTTCGCCCGGGCGGTGTTCCTGTCCGGCTTCATTATTCTGTTTGCCGGCGCGGCGGCGGGATTGGCCGTCGGGGTGGCGACGCTCGCGAAACGTCATTTCGCACCGCCCACCGGCCGGGCCGAGACCACGGAACCGGAGCCGGAGAAATCCTTCTGGGATCACCTCTAGGAGGGCCTAGAAGAACTTTCTCATCACTTCGAACTCGGCCTCGAACTGGCCAAGCAGCGGGAGCATGGTTTCGTTCACTTCCCCGCCCCCGGCGAGTATGGAGTGGCCCAGGGCGTTCGCGGCAGCGTCCGCCTCTGCGAGGGCCCAACTGAGCGTTCCCGGCCCTTCGGGCGTGTGATGCAGCGCGACAGCTTCGCAAATCGGCGTGGGCAGGTTCCAGCGTTCCAGCGCCGCTCCCGACAGCTCCGCGTGCGTTATGCCGAGCACCTTCCGCTCGCAATCGCTCCAGGCCGCTCCTTCCGCCTGCGCCATGCGGCGCACGTCCGCGAAACCGTCGGGTTCGGCTATTGCGAACAGCAGCTTGCCAAGATCGTGCAGCAGTCCTCCGACAAATGCCCCTTCGGCGTACTCCACGGCCGTCTGGCCGGCCAGCAGGTCGGCCAGTACGCCCACCGCCACCGAGTGCAGATTAAACCGCGCCGCCGGCCAGCCGCCCGGACGCGCCGCCTGGCTGCAAACGCGCGCGACCGACATGCTCAAACCCACGTTTCGCAGCTTGCTCAGCCCCAGCACCGCCACAGCGTGCCGGACCGAACTGACCGTGCCGCTCAGGCTGTAAAGCGCCGAGTTCACCAGCCGCAGTACATTGCCCGCAAGCACCGTGTCTTTTTCGATCAGTTCGGAAATTTCGGAAAACGACACATCCTCGCTCGCCATCGTGGCGATAAGGCGATTGAGAATCGGAGAGAACGGAGGGAGACGGTCGAGAGCGCGCAGCGCGCGTTCGCGCACCTCCGCGCCGCCGGTGTCTACGCCGGGCATCACGTCTACTATCGGCGGGCAGCGGCCCAAACTTGAATGCGGCCTCTGCCGCAAACCACTACCATGGGTACATGAGCCCTGGGACGCCGGCCATCGCCATACGCGAACTGCGCAAACTGTACGGCGAAAAGGCCGCCGTTGACGGGCTTACGCTCACTGTTCCGGTGGGCAGCTTCTTCGGTTTCCTGGGACCTAACGGAGCCGGAAAAACCACCACCATCCGCATGCTGATGGGCATCGCGCACCCATCCTCGGGCAGCATAGACATACTTGGCATGCCGATGCCGGAGCAGGCCACAGAGATCAAGCGCCGCCTCGGCGTGGTTCCCGACGAATCGCTGCTGTTCGACCGCCTCACCGGCCGGGATTACCTGGAGTTCGCCGGCCGCATTTACGGGCTCGACCGCCGCACCGCCGCCGAGCGCGCGCGCGAATTGCTCGCGCTGTTCGAACTCGACGGCCCGAACGCGCGCAAGCTGATCGCGGCGTACTCGCGGGGTATGCGCAAACGCATATCGATGGCCGCCGCGCTGATACACCGCCCCGACCTGTTTCTGCTCGACGAACCATTCGAGGGCGTCGACGCCATGGGCGCGCGCATGATGAAAGACATTCTTCAGGAACAGGTCAGGCGCGGCGCGACGATTTTTCTCACCTCCCACGTGCTCGAAGTGGTGGAGCGCCTGTGCGATTCGGTCGCCATCATCGACCACGGCCGGCTGATGGTGCAGGGCGCCATCGCCGACTTCAGAACCGGCGGCACCACGCTCGAGGACTCGTTCATGCGAATCCTTGGCGCGCACCATCCGGCGGACCGGATCGAGTGGCTGTGAGACCGCCCGTGCGATCGACAATCTTGCCGCTTTTGTGGGCGCAGTGGCGAATTTCCACGAGCTTCCGGGCGGGCGGCAGGCGCGGCCCGGGCGTCGCCACCGCGGCCCTCTGGTACTCCATGTGGGCGGTTTTAGGTTATGTAGCCGGCAACATGTCGCAAGTGCTGAACTCCCGCGCGCTAGCGATCGTGCTGCCGTGGGTTCTGCTGGGCACATCCGGCTACTGGCAGTTGATGCCCATCGCGACGGCGAGTCTGGGCATGACGCTGGACCTGCGGCGGTTGCTGGCGTGGCCGATTCCCGAGCGCAGCCTGTTCGCGCTCGAAACGATGCTGCGGCTCACGACCGCTTTCGAAATGGTGCTTTTCCTGGCCGTGGCCGGCGCCGGCCTGGCGCTGCACCACGCGGCACCCCCGGCAGGGGTGGCCGCCGCGCTGGCATTTACCATCGCGATCAACGCGCTGGCCGCCGCGGGACTCCGCAGCCTGGTGGAGCGCGTTTTCGCCAGGAGATGGCTGAGGGAGGCCGCGGTGCTGCTCCTGGTGCTGGGCGCCGCCCTGCCGCCCCTTATGATCTCCGCGCGGGCGGACCGCGCGCCGGACGCTGCGGCGCGCGGCTTCTGGTTCGGATGGCCTTGGGAAGCGGCCGCACATCTGGCGCTCGGGGACCGCACCCTCACCGCCGTTCCAATCCTGCTTGCGTGGACTGCGGCGGCGTACTTCTTCGGATGCTGGCAGTTCCGGCGCAGCCTGTCGTTCGACTTCGACGCGGCGGCGGCCGAACGCCTCCCCCAAGGCGGCGGCAGCCGGCTGGAAGCGCTGTTCCGCATCCCCTCGGCGATCTTCCGCGACCCGCTTGCCGCCCTCATCGAAAAGGAACTTCGGACGCTTGCGCGCTCGCCGCGCTTCCGGCTGGTTTTCATAATGGGGTTCTCGTTCGGATTCCTCATCTGGCTGCCTGTAATGCGCGATCCGGCCACGCCTTCGATACTGCGCGCCAACTACCCCGCTTTCGTGGCCGTCTACGGTTTGCTGCTGCTGGCCGAGGTGGTCATCTGGAACGCGTTCGGGTTCGACCGCGCGGCGGCGCGCCTGTACTACGCCGCACCGGTTCGGATCTCCACGGTGCTGATTGCGAAAAATATCGCGACGCTGGCTGTGGTGCTGCTCGAGGTTTTCATCATCGCCCTGAGTTGCGCCGTGTTGCCGCTGAGCATACCCGCCTCGCGCGTTTACGAAGCGTTCCTGGTGGCGGTGATCGTCTCGATGTACCTGCTGGCGACAGGAAATCTCAGTTCCGTCTATTACCCGAAATCGGTGGATCCGGCGCAGTCCTGGGGACGCCAGGCCTCGACGCGTTTTCATTTTTATCTTCTGCTGGTGTTCCCGGTGCTGCTGCTGCCCGTGCTGCTGGCCTATGGCGCAAGATGGGCTTTCGACAGCGATGCCGCGTTTTACGGCGTGCTGGCGTTAGCGGCATTTGCGGGCGCCGCCTACTACTGGGTGGCTCTGCAATCGGCCGTCGAAGCGGCATCCCGGCGGAAGGAATTGATATTGGAACGGCTGTCCGCGCCCGCGGGCCCGCTTGCAGCCGATTGAACCCCGGCTACCACCACGTATAGCCCGGGCCCAACGCGAATCTCACCATCAGCGCTATGCCGGCCAGCAGCACCGCGGCAACAATCGCCGGAAAAAAGCCTCGTATCGAGAAACCGGGCGCCACAGCAGCGGCGATCTTCAGCACCACGGCATTTACCACAAACAGAAACAGCCCGAAGGTCAGCAGCGTCAGCGGAAGGGTCAGGACTTTCAAGACAATACCGAGCGTGGCGTTAAGCAGCGCTATGACGAGCGCCGCAAAAAGCGCCGCCCCGTAGCCCGAAACCCGGAACCCCGGCAGCGTGCGGCCCAATACCAGCAGCAGAAGCGCGCTTAGGAGCCAGGAGATGAGCCACTGAAGCACGATGTCTCAGTGGTCGGCGGATGCCAGCCTTGTGGCTTCGAGTTCAACCGCTTGCTCCGGTTGCGGCGCCTCCTCCGGCGCCTCCGCCGGAGCGTCGCCCCAGTCGAACTCGTCGGTGAGCAGGTTAACGTAACGCAGCGTGAACCCGTTCACCGCCAGCAGGGCTACGGCGCCGCTGATGGCGGGAAGAAAACCCGTCATCGCGAAGCCCGGGATCAGCAGCCCGGAAATGCGGAAGAGAAACAGGTCGAAAATGAACAGCAGCGAGCCCCACACGATTACGCTGACCGTTCCGGTCAGGTGCCGCAGCAGAGTGCCCAGGACCGCGCTGAACAGCGCAATCAGCCCGGCCGCGATCAGCGCGGAGCCTATCTCCGAGATCCTGAAGCCGGGAACGAAGATGGTCACCCCCAACAGGGCCAGTATTCCTACCACCCAGTTAACGATGAGGTAAACCATCTTCGTCTCTCCGGTGCAGGAGCGCCGCGCCTTGCGGCGCCCTTGCTCTCCCCCCGGATCAACCGCGTGCAAGCGGCCTTCCATTTCCGAGCTGTTCAGCGGTGTCTTACTCTCAATAATTTGCAGCTATGGTTAACTACTATTAATCGATTATGGAGGGCGGGAATACATACTTTTTTCTTGAGCTGTTCGTTTATTCCCGGGCTGACGAGGCAGAATGGATTCGGGTAATGGCCGGCTGCAAGTTTTGCGAGATCAGCACGAGTAAGGGGGCCGCTTTCATATTCGAGGACGATATTTCCCTGGCGTTCCTCGACAGCCGGCCCCTGTTCCCGGGCCACACGCTGCTGATACCGAAAGCGCACTATGAGACGCTCGAAGATCTGCCCGCCAGGCTGGTCGGCCCGTTCTTCCGGAACGTGCAACTGCTGACGCGCGCGGTGGAGCGCGCCATGGCCGCCGAGGGTGTCTTCAACGCCATAAACAACCGCGTCAGCCAGAGTGTGCCGCACCTGCACGTGCACATCGTGCCGCGGCGGCGGGGAGACGGGCTCCGCGGCTTTTTCTGGCCCCGGGGCAAATACCGGGACGAAGAGGAACAGGAGGCTGTGCGCGAGGCTATCAGGAGCGCGCTGCGGAGCCTGTGACTGCGGCGCCCGCCCGCGCCGGAGTTGCGCGGGAGACGCCGGTTCCGCTGGTATACTGGGAGTGAGTTTCAGCATGAGCCGTTTCAAGACCGCCGTTGTCACCACCTCCACAGCTTTAATCGCCCTGCTCCTGGTGGGCGCCGTCCTGGGCAAGGACTCGCGCGACGATGGAGCGTACCGCCAGCTTGCCGTTTACACGGAGGTGCTGAGCCGCATCAAGGCCGATTACGTCGAAGAGCCCGATCTCAAGGGTGTAACGCTGGGCGCGCTGAACGGCCTGCTCGAATCCATCGACCCGTTCGCCAGCTATCTCAGCGCCGGCCAGTACCGCGAGTACCTGAAAAACAAGGATGTTGCGAAGGGCAGCGTGGGGCTGGTCCTTTCGAAGCGCTTCGGCGCCGTGGGCGTGGTAGATGCGATTCCCGGCTCGCCCGCCGACAAGGCCAAACTCACCACCGGGGACCTCATCGAAAGCATCAAAGGCATTGCCACGCGCGACATGCCGCTGGCATACGCGGAGTTGCTGCTCGAGGGCGCGCCCGGCACGACGGTGGATCTGATGGTGATGTCCGCCAGCAACCCGGAGTCGCACAAGGTGACCTTGACGCGCGCGGTGGTGCAATACCCCGAAATCACCGCCAGGTTGATGCCGGATAACGTCGGCTACATTCAGGCGGAGAGTCTGAAGGCAGGCGCGGCCAGGCAGATTGCCGCTTCGGTTAAGGACCTGGAGAAACAGGGAGCGCAGCGATTCGTGCTGGATCTCCGCCACTCCGCCTCCGGGCCGTTCGAGGAGGGAATCGCGGTGGCGAACGTGTTCCAGGACAAGGGCCTGATAACGTATCTGCAAGGCCAGCGCGTTCCTAAGCAGACGTGGGATGCAGACCCGGCAAAGGCCGTGACTAACCTGCCGCTCGTCATCATCACCAACCGCGGCACCGCCGGCGCGGCCGAGATAGCCGCCGCGGCGCTTCTCGACAGCAAGCGTGCGAAGGTGGTGGGCGAGCGCACGTATGGCGATGCATCGCTGCGAAAGGCCGTCCCGATGGATGACGGCAGCGCGATTATCCTGTCCGTCGCGAAGTATTACGCGCCATCCGGCAAGGCCATCCAGGATACCGGGGTCGTGCCGACCACCCAGGTCATCGAGTACGACACGCCCTCGGAACTGGACGAAGAAAATGAAGACCAGCCCGAAGTAACGCCCGAAGCGGCGCCGCAGCCAAACCGCGAAGATCTATTGCTGAAAAAAGCCATCGAGGTTCTGACCAAGACGGATACGGCCGACCAGCCGGCCGCCAGGACGGCCTCGGCCGAAGGCAATTTTACGATCGACGCGGATTAGCACTCAGCGCAGAAGAGTGCTAAAATAACCACCGTAAGAGCCATGCCCCTGTACGAGTATAAGTGCGGTTATTGCGGTGAGACGTTTGAAGCCCTGCAAAGGTTCGCGGACGAACCGCTTGCCGTGCACCCGAAGTGCGGTCACGGGCCGGTGGAGCGGCTTCTGTCGCCTCCGGCGTTACAGTTCAAAGGCACCGGTTGGTACGTGACGGACTACGGGCGAGGCAACGGCAGGACGAAGGATCACACGGCCGAGACCTCCAAGCCCGCAGCCAAGGCAGAATCCAAGCCGGAATCCAAGCCGCCAGCGCCCGCGACCACCTGACAGCCGCCGCCCTCTCACGGGCCGCCGCCCGAGCCTGGTCTCGCGAGCATTGTTCGTTGGTAGTCCAGGGTGGCGGTGGTGTGCGTTTGAGGAAGCACCTTCCGGCCCTGCGCCCGGCGTGGCCGGGCTGAACGCCGGCCCGTGAAATCCCAATACGCGAGAACGGGCCGGATGTCCGGGGTGCAAGTCCGACTGGAACTCCCGGGCCGGGCGCCCCGGTCCGCCCTCCGGACTAGTCGAAAACAACGGTCTTGTTCTGGAAGCAGAGGATGCGCCGCTCCAGGTGCCAGCGGACGGCGCGCGAGAGCACAATTCGCTCCAGGTCGCGTCCCTTCTGGATCAGATCGGCCACTTGGTCGCGGTGTGAGATGCGAGTGACATCCTGCTCTATGATCGGGCCGTCGTCGAGGACCTCGGTGACGTAGTGGCTGGTGGCGCCGATCAGTTTCACGCCGCGCTGGTGCGCCGCGTGGTACGGCTTCGCGCCGCTGAACGCCGGCAGGAACGAGTGGTGCACGTTGATGATCCTCTGCGGCAGGCGCGCGACGAATCCGGGAGAGAGGATCTGCATGTACCGCGCGAGTACAACCAGCTCCACATTCCCGGTCTCGATGAGCCGCAGTTGCCGCGCTTCGGCTTCTGCTTTCCTATCGCGGGTTATCGGGATGAAGTGGAACGGCACGCCGTAGAAATCCGCCAGGGCGCGCGCGTTTTCGTGATTCGAGGCGATAAAACGGATGTCGCAGGGCAACTCGCCGGACTGGTGCCGGTGAAGCAGGTCCGCCAGGCAGTGCAGGTGCTGTGAAACGAAAATGGCAATACCGGGGCGGTTCTCCGAGTACTCCACGCGCCATTTGAGGCCGAACGGCCGGCCTATTTCGGATTCGAACCGCGCATGAAACGCCTCGGGCGAGAGGTCGAAATCCTCCAACGCCCACTCGACGCGCATGAAGAACATGCCGGCGTCGTCGTCGCGGTGCTGGTCCGCGTGAATGATGTTGGCGTTGTGGCTGTAGAGGAAACCGGCCACGGAAGCCACAAGCCCCTTGCGGTCCGGGGAGTCGATCAGCAGTATGGCGGTTCTGTCGGCGATAAAAACAGCTTAGCGTGAGTTGCGCCCGAATTGAACATTCGGCTCCCAACGTGTTGAAATGGTAGTTACACCACCCCCGGGAGGACCACGCTTGAACCCTGCGATCCTCGCCCTGGAGGACGGGACAGTCTTCGAGGGCCGCGGCTTCGGTGCGCCAACTGAGCGCGCCGGCGAGGTCGTTTTCAACACGGCTATCACCGGGTACCAGGAGATTTTCACCGATCCCTCGTACTCGGGCCAGATTGTCGTCCTCACATATCCCGAGATCGGCAACTACGGCGCGAACGAGGCGGACAACGAATCGGCGCGGCCGCACATCGAAGGGCTCGTGGTTCGCGAGTTTTCGCCCGTGGCGAGCAACTGGCGCAGCCGGGAGCACGCGAACCGGTTCCTGGCCTCGGCGGGCATCCCCGTCGCAGCGGAGATCGACACCCGGGCGCTGGTGCGGCACTTGAGGACGCGCGGCGTGATGCGGGGCGTCTTGTCGAGCGCCGGCGGAGACCCGCGCGACCTGATCGAAAAAGCCCGCAGCATCCCGAGGATGGCCGGGCTGGACCTGGCCACACGCGTATCGACGCGCGAGCGCTACGAGTGGACCGAAGGCGTTGAGGCGTGTTCGCCTTCCGAGCCGATCGGCTCCGCGGCTCCGCCGGAGTTCCACGTAGTGGCATACGATTTCGGAATAAAGCGCAACATCCTGCGGAGGCTGGTGCACACTGGCTGCCGCGTGACGGTGGTCCCGGCGCTGACCCCGCCGGAAGACGTGCTCGCGCTGAAACCGGACGGCATTTTCCTCTCGAACGGGCCGGGCGATCCGGAGCCGCTGAAAGCGCAGATTGCCAACGTGCGCGCGCTTATCGGGAAGAAGCCGATGTTCGGCATCTGTCTGGGCCAGCAGGTGCTGGGGCTCGCGCTGGGCGGCAGGACCTACAAGCTGAAGTTCGGGCACCGGGGCGCGAACCATCCCGTACTGAACAAGACGACAGGACGCGTGGAGATCACCTCGCACAACCACGGCTTCGCGGTGGATCCCGAATCGCTGAACCCGGCCGACGTCGAGTTGACGCACTTCAATCTGAACGACAACACGCTGGAAGGCTTCAGGCACCGGCGCGAGCCGGTGTTCTCGGTGCAATACCACCCCGAAGCGGCGCCCGGGCCGCACGATTCGCTATATCTCTTCGATGATTTCAAAAGGCTGATGCAGGAGGCGCGCCGCTAATGCCCCGCCGCTCCGACATCCACAAGATTCTGATACCCGGTTCCGGGCCGATAGTGATCGGCCAGGCGTGCGAGTTCGACTACTCCGGCACGCAGGCGTGCAAGGCGCTGAAAGCGGACGGCTTCGAGGTGGTGCTGGTTAACTCCAACCCGGCCACCATCATGACGGACCCCGAGCTGGCCGGCCGCACATACGTCGAGCCCCTCAGCGTTCCGTATCTCGAGAAGATCATCGAACGCGAGCGCCCGGACGCGCTGCTTTCGACCGTCGGCGGGCAGACTGGCTTAAACCTCGCTGTCGCGCTGGCCGAGGCCGGCGTGCTGGAGAAGTACGGCGTGGAGCTGATCGGGGCGAAGATCGAGGCCATCAAGAAGGCCGAAGACCGCCTGCTGTTCAAAGACGCGATGCGGAAGATCGGCCTCGAGGTGCCGGATTCCGTGCTGGTGAACAACGTGGCCGCGGGCCTGGAGTTCGCCGAGCGCGTGGGCTATCCGGTGATCCTGCGGCCCTCGTTCACGCTGGGCGGAACCGGCGGTGGCATTGCGTACAACCGCGAGGAGATGGCGGACCTGCTCGACCGAGGGCTGGACCTTTCGCCGGTGCACGAGGTGCTGGTTGAGGAGAGCGTGCTCGGCTGGAAGGAGTACGAGCTGGAGGTGATGCGCGACCTGGCGGACAACGCCATAATCATCTGCTCCATCGAGAACTTCGACCCCATGGGCGTACACACGGGCGACTCCGTCACCGTGGCGCCGGCTCAGACGCTCACGGACCGCGAGTACCAGATGATGCGCGACGGCGCGATTCGCTGCCTGCGCGAAATCGGCGTAGACACGGGCGGATCGAACGTGCAGTTCGCCATTCACCCCGAGACGGGGCGCATGGTGATTATCGAGATGAACCCGCGCGTGTCGCGCTCCTCGGCGCTGGCCTCGAAAGCGACAGGATTTCCTATCGCGAAGATCGCGGCGAAGCTGGCCGTGGGATACCGGCTGGACGAGATCCCGAACGACATCACAAAGAAAACGCCTGCGTGCTTCGAGCCCACAATCGACTACGTGGTGGTAAAGATCCCCCGCTGGCAGTTCGAGAAGTTCCCGGGCGCGGACTGCACGATAGGTACGCAGATGAAGTCCGTGGGCGAGGTGATGGCCATCGGGCGCACGTTCAATCAGGCGCTGGGCAAAGGGCTGCGCTCGCTCGAAACGGGCCGCTCGGCGGCATCCGAAGTCTACGAGCGCGAGCTGATTCCGGGCAAGCTCATCACGCCGAACCCGGACCGCCTGAACTACATCCGCTTCGCGTTCCGCAACGGCTACACCGTCGAGCAGGTGCGCGAGTACACGTCCATCGACCGGTGGTTCCTGGAACAGGTTAAAGAGGCGGTCGACCGCGAGGCGGCTTTAGAAGGCAAGGCGCTCGAGGCAGTCACCGCCGAAGAGCTGCGTGCGGCGAAACGCGACGGGCTTTCGGATCGCGCGCTGGCGCGCGCGTGCGGCACGCAGGAACTCGCGGTCCGCGAGCGGCGGAAGGCCGGCGGCGTGAGGGCCGTATTCAACCGTGTGGACACGTGCGCGGCGGAGTTTGAGAGCTTCACGCCGTACCTGTACTCGTCCTACGAGGGCGAGTGCGAAGCCGAGCCGTCCAGCCGCAAAAAGGTCATGATTCTAGGCAGCGGGCCGAACCGGATCGGGCAAGGCATAGAGTTCGATTACGCCTGCTGCCACGCCTCGTATGCGCTTCAGGAGTTCGGCGTCGAGTCGATCATGGTCAATTGCAATCCCGAGACCGTCTCGACCGACTACGACACCTCGGATCGCCTGTACTTCGAGCCGCTGACGTTCGAGGAAGTTCTGAACATCTACGACACCGAGCGGCCGGACGGGTGCATCGTGCAATTCGGCGGGCAGACGCCGCTGACGCTGGCGCTGCCGCTGAAAGCCGCGGGTGTTCCGATCATCGGCACGGACCCGGCGAACATCGATCTGGCGGAGGACCGCAAGCTCTTCGGCGCGCTGCTCGACGATTTGGGCATCCCGGCGCCGCCGAACGGCACGGCGACCTCGGTCGAGCAGGCGTGCATTGTGGCCAGGCAGATCGGCTATCCCGTGCTGGTGCGGCCGTCGTACGTGCTGGGCGGGCGCGCGATGGTGATCGCCTACGACGAGGAGACGGTGCGGCATTACATGCGCGAGGCCGTTCACTTCTCGCAGGAGCGCCCGGTGCTGATCGACCGTTTCCTCGAAAACGCCACCGAGGTGGACGTGGACGCGCTCGGGGACGGCGAGGACGTCGTGATCGCGGGCATCATGGAGCACATCGAGGAGGCCGGCGTTCACTCGGGCGACAGCTCGTGCGTTCTGCCGCCGTTCTCGCTGGCGCCGGCGGTGCTCGCGACGGTGCAGAACTACACGGAGAAGCTGGCGCGCGCGCTGAACGTGGTGGGTTTGATGAACGTGCAGTACGCGGTCCAGAACGGGACGGTGTACGTGCTGGAAGTAAACCCGCGGGCATCGCGCACGGTTCCGTACGTGAGCAAATCGACGGGCGTGCCGCTGGCCAAAATTGCGGTGGGGCTGATGCTCGGCCGCAAACTGAGGGATTTCGTCGGGGCGAAACAGGGGCCGAGGTTGCCCTTTACACGAGGCGTGCTGCCGGTGCCGCAGTTCTTCGTAAAGTCGCCGGTATTTCCGTTCAACAAGTTCCCCGGAGTGGACCCCGCGCTCGGGCCGGAGATGCGGTCCACCGGCGAGGTGATGGGTGTGGGGCTCGATTTCGGCGAGGCGTTCGCGAAGGCGCAGCTCAGCGCCGGAACGCCGCTGCCGGAAAGCGGCACCGTGTTCATCAGCGTGAACGACCGCGACAAAACGGCTGCGATCGAGGTGGCGCGGGCGTTCGACAAGGGCGGATTCCAGATTGCGGCAACGCGGGGAACGGCGTTCGCGCTGCAAAACGCCGGAATACGCTGCCGGACGGTGCTGAAGGTGAACGAAGGCCGGCCGAACGCGGTTGACCTGATGAAAGCCGGCAAACTCCAACTCGCGATTTACACCGCGGCTGGGGCGCACTCGTTCAGCGACGAGAAGGCGATTCGCCGGACGGCGGTGGCATACCGGGTGCCGTGCATCACGACGATATCGGGTGCGCGGGCGGCGGCGCAGGCGATTGCGTCGCGGCGCAAGCAGCCGCTCAGGGTGTGGTCGCTGCAAGAAATTCACGCCAGGGACGGGGCGGCTTCGGCCAAGAGCGCCTGAAGCGCCCGAACGCGGTATAATGGTGAAGGCGGCGGCTGGGTCTGCCGCTTCCGCTTGCTAATTTTGCCCGCTCAGTTAATCCCACCGGCCAGAAATAGCTCGCCAGGAAATTGACACTAGGATTGAATCAGAGAAATGACGAATATTTTTGTAGGAAACCTTTCCTACCAGACCACGCAGGACGAACTCGAGGCAGCTTTTGCCGCCTACGGCGCCGTGGAGCGTGTCAGCGTGGTGCGCGACAAAGACACAGGACAATCGCGCGGCTTTGCGTTCGTTGAGATGACGAACGCCGCCGAGGCGACCAACGCAATCAACAGTTTGAACGGTACAGAGCTGAATGGCCGGGCAATGAACGTGAACGAAGCGCGCCCGCGCGAAGAGCGGGGCGGAGGCTTCAACCGCGGCGGCAACCGCGGCGGTGGCGGCTACAACCGCCGGCGCGAGCCCCGCTGGTAAGTTAAACATAAATAAACGAAAGCGGCCGTCCGAACAGGGCGGCCGCCTTTATTTCCCGTTTTCTTCAGAGGGGCCACGTCCCGGGTTGCTACAATACTCATTAGGCAGCCCTAATCCCGTGAGGTGAACATATGGCAGGACGCGGCAGAACCAGTTATCAGAAAAAGCAAAGAGAGCAACTGCGCCAGGAGCGCCGGCAGGAAAAGGCCGCTCGCAAGGAAGCGCGTAAAGCCAACAAGGGAGATGCCTTCGAGATCGCCTGGGATGAAGCTGCTGCACTGAGGGATTGGGGCTCAGAGGAACCCGACAGCGCGCAGCCGCACCAATAGGAATCGAGGGCAGATCGAAGCACGATCGCCAGGGTGGTGCTCACCTGACGCAAGCCGCCCAGCCCGCGCGCCAAATAGCTTAAACTCTATCTACGTCTCCCCGGGCGCGCCCGGGAGGGCGCAGAGCCACATGTCCAGCCCGGTGCAGGCGGCTGCCGAGCCCACCCCTCAACAATCATCATCGAGAACGGTAGCGGTGAACTCCGCGTGGATGACGCTCGACGCCGCCGCCGGCCTGTTCGGCGGGGTGGCGGCTTCCATCGCCGTCGCGCGCGTCCTCGGCCCGCAGAAGGTGGGGTATTTCAGCTTCCTGCTCTGGGCCGTATCCGCCGTTGCCGCGGCGTCGACGTTCGGCGTGCCGGCCGCGACCCGGAAGTACGCCGCGGAGTACTTCGGCGCCGGGCGGATACGCGCCGGGCTCGACATCGTCAACCGGACGTGGCGCATTCAGCTTGCCATTGCAGCGGTTGCCGGCGCCGCCGCCCTTGCGGTGGCCCTGACGGCGGCGCCGTCCGAGCTTCGCCTTTTCGCGGCGCTCGGGGCCGCAGCCGTCGGCCCCACCATACTGCTCGAGATACCGACCTCGGCGAGCGCAGCCGCACAGATATACCGCGCCAGCGTCGTCCCATCGGTTATCTCGGCGATACTCAACCTGACGGGCATCGCGCTCACTCTCATCTTCGGATGGGACTTGCCGGGACTTGCTGCCTCGCTGCTGGCCGCGCGCGTGCTGGACGTGCTGCTGAGGCGCGCGTTCTTCGCGCGCGTAGCTGCCGGGTTGCGCGCGCCGGCGCCCGAGGCTTCAAACGTTCCCGCCCCCGGCGGAGACTCCGCCCGGATCCGCCGCTTCTGCCTGCACGCGGCTACATTGCAATTTCTTTACCTGATCGTGTGGGACCGTTCCGAGATATTCTTCCTCGAACGCTTCCGCCCCATCCAGGAGGTCGCCTTTTATGCAATTCCGTTCAGCATGGCGACCCAAGTGCTTGTATTCGCGCGTACGTTCTCCTCCACCGCGAGCGTGAACCTCATGACGAAGGTAGCCAGCCGCACCGAGGCGGCCCGCGCCCAAACTGCGCTGATACTTCGGTATGTGTCCCTTTTTGCGATGCCGATGCTGTTCGGGATGGCGGCGCTGGCGGGGCCCGTCATCCGTACTTTCTACGGCGCCGGGTTCGATGCGGCGGCGGCCCCTGCGGCGGTGCTCGGGGTGACGTCGGTGGCGCGCGCGGCGCTGACGCCGCTTATGTTTACGCTGGCGGCATTTGAGAGGCAGGGGCGGGCGATCGTGGTTACGTTCGGCTGCGCGGTGCTGAATGTGGCGCTGGATCTCGTCCTGATTCCAGCACACGGCGCCCTCGGCGCGGCCATCGCCAATGGGATTGCGCAGACGGCCGCCGTGGCGGGCATCGCTCTTTACATGACGCAAGGCATGCGCATTCCGCTCGATTTGCGGCGGCTGGCGCGCATCGCGGCGGCGGCGGCGGGAAGCGTGCTGCCGGCAGCAGTACTGTCGTTCACCGCGCCTCCGGCGGCCGCCCTGGCGGTGGGCATTCCCGCGGGCGCGGCGCTTTACGCACCGCTGCTCAAGGCGTTCGGCGCGGCTGCGCCGGGAGACCGCGGCCGCATCGGGGAAGTGCTGCCGGTTCTACCCGCTCCGTTGCGCGCCCCGGCGGCGCGCGTGCTGGCCTGGGTCACTCCGGCCGGGGATTAGCAACCGCCGCAAGAAATTCCTGACGCGTCTCAGGCCACACCGGGGTGACGCCCGCAGGCAGGGCGCGGAGCGGGACCTGGTGCAGAATGCTGGGCCGGTGATCGCTGCGGAAGTAACACGTTACGCACGAATCGCCCCCGCCGCGGCGCATGAACCGCAGGCGCGCCTCGCGCGCGGAGCGGCTCCGCCACACCCTCAAGAAACCCTCCCTGGAGATATCGCCGAAGCGCTCCAGCCGGTGCGTGGCATAGCTGCAAAACACGAGTTCACCGTCGGAGTTGAGAGTTGGCGCGTAATGGGGCTTTGCGCAGCGGAGCGGCCCGCGCCGCACGAAATCCAGCCGCTTTTTCGCCTGCCGTTCTTCGGCTTCGGAGTACCGGTACCGGCTCAGCGCCTCGTCGAGCGGAACCAAAACTTCGTCCACGTTGGAGCCGCGGTAGTCGTAGGGCCGCAGGCTCTTCACGCTGAACAGGTCCGCTCCGGAGTCCACGGCCATTTGCAGCAGCTCCGCCATCTGGCGCTCGTTATCGCGGGTGGCGAGCGAGCGGAACTCGATCACCGGATAGAGCGAGTTCTGTTCCTCTTTCGCGCGCTGCAATGTACCGACCGTTGCGATCGCTTTGGCAAGACTGCCGCCGGCGCGATAGCGCTCGTAGGTGGCCTGGTCTGCCCCGTCGATGCATACAATAACCACCGTCGGCCTGGCCGAAACGAGTTCCCGCAGCCGCGCGGGAGTGCCTGCGTTTCCGTTCGTGCTGACGACGGTCCTGACCCCGTAACCGCCCGCGTGGGCGATCATATCGGCGAGCCGCGGGTGAAGCAGGGGCTCGCCCCAGTCCCAGAAGAGCGCGAACAGAAGCGCATCGCGCAGTTCGTCCACCGCGCGGCGGTAGACATCGAAATCGAGGTGTTCGACCCGGCGCCCCAACGCGACTGTCCCGGTGGGGCAAGCCGGGCAATGGAGGTTGCACGCCGTCGTTACGCCCACGTGGAGCGTGCTGGGCAGCGCTATCTCGGCGTAGCGGAGGAAGTACCTGTTGACCATCTGCATCGCCAGATTGCGGCGCTTGGCGGGCGTCAACGGGCAGTTATAGTCCAGCCCTTCCTGCCTCACGGCAAAGCTGTCGCCGGAGACAAGATTGGAACAGCGCCGCGCAATGGCCTGAAGCGGTATCACGGCTGCGCTGCAACTCGAGCCCTGGAGCGGGCTGCGGCGCGCTCAACGTCCCGCCCGCGCACGCGCCGCGGATTCGGCGAAGGCGGAATATTCATCACCATTTCCCAGAAGCGCTCGTTTGCCTCGCGGCAGGCCGCGAGAGGATCCGGCCAGGACATGGCGCCCACACGGCCGCTCGCAAGCACGCGGCAGCCGCACGCCAGGGCCTCCGCCGCCAGCCGCCCGAAGGCATGCAGCATTATCGGGTCCAGGATAACGGCACGATAGCGGTTCAGCAGCGCGGGCATCTGCTCGTAGGGAACCGAAAGGTACTCGACGCGTTCGACATCGTATCCCGCCTGCCGCGCGTACGCCTCCGCCGCCGGCGATTGCCGGATAACGTCGGCTATCAGAAGCGCGGCCGGCCTGCGTTCCTCAACGGGCGTGAAGTCGCGAAATAACGTAAAGTCCACCGGAACCGCAATCTCATACTGCGGAACGTCGATGCGCACCATCTTGTTGATGGCTTCCCTGTGAAGAGGCGAAAGAAACTGCACCGCGTCGCAAATATTGTACAGTCTCTCGAAGGCCCGGGCCACGGAGCGCGTGCAGCCGCAGTCTACGATGCGCACCGGCCCGGTCTGCAAACAGCGCCCGTCGCGGCGCGCGCAGGGGTGCACATCGCGTTCGGACTTGATAACGTTGCCGTAGTAACCCGCCAGCCGCCGGCGCCAGAGATTCGCCCAAGCCACCTCCGAGCGGAGCGCAAACGCCTGGAGCGGCGAGCGATCCAGCCATTTCCAGACGAGCCGCTTCAACGCCGGCGCGGCGCCGGCCGACGGCTGAGCCGTGGGGCGCAGATTTCCAAGGATCACAGCATCGTAGCGGTCAAGGTCAACCGCCTCATCCGGCAGTATTGTATCCACGGTTACGCCGGCGGGCGCGTGCGCTATGTGTTGTCTGAAACTCAATTCAGCGCCGCCCAGACGGCTGAGCGGCGACGCATGTACAAGCAGCACGCGCATATGGTTAGCTCTCACCGGGCGTCAATAGATGCGGGTTCGCCGAAGCCGGCAAAGACGGCCGTGACTGTCCTCACAAGCGGCCGCTCCAGACTTCAAGTCCTTTCGTGCGCGACGGCGCCCGTTCGATATTCGAGCTGGGCGTCTCGCCATAAGGCCTTCATCTTAGCGGAACTTTCAGTGTTTTCATAGACCGCCTTTACCTTGTTTCGATTTGAAAGACATTGAGATGCGTTAACTCTGCCTCCCGGAGCCGCCGGGCCGGCAGTCCGGAACTTCCCCGGGGTCGCCGCCGTATGGTTCGATGAGGGCTTGAAAAATGTCGACCGCGATCAAGGTGATCCTGGTTATAGCGCTGGTGGTGATTGTGCTCCCGCTGGCGCTGAAGATCTTCTTTGCGTTGTTGGGCTGGACCCTGGGGCTGGCGATCAAGCTGGCGATACTCGCACTGATCGTCATCGGGGCGATGACGGTGATTTCCCGGCTGCTCAAGCACGCGTAGCAGCGGCCTGAAGCGCAGCCCAAAAAGGAAACGGGCCGGCCGGGGGGCGGATCCCCCGCCCGCGGCCGCGCTTGCTTCAGTTCAATGCGTCACAACCCGGATCCCCAAGGAACCGGCGCCTGAGGATCCGGCTGCTGCCCTACCGCACGCTGATCGTAACGGTGTTGCTTATGGCTGTGCCGCCATCCGGACCAGCGACCCTGATCACCACCGGGACGGTGTCGCCTGGGGCGACGTTTTCCGGAACACGGGCATTCACCTGGTACAGTCCTACCCAGCCCGGAGCCAGGCCGGCGTAACTCACCTCCGCCGCAATGCCGCCGATAGAAACCTGAACGGGTGCGGTCAAGGTTGCCTCATCGGCCACCGCCGCCGCGCCCGGCGCCACGGGATTGGCAACCGGCCCGAGCCCGGTTGCGAAAATCGAGACGTACTCTCCGGGAGCGGCCGGACGGCTCGGGATGCCAAAGGTCGCCGGCATCGCCAGTTGGTCCGTGTTGCCGATCAGAACGGCTCCCTGCCCCTTGCCGGAGCTGTCGAGAGAAAAGATTCCGGGCACGGCGAACTTCTGCGCCAACTGCACGGGAGCCGAGACCAGACCGTCCCTTTCCACAGCCAGCGAGAGCGGCTGCCCCGGCGGACCGTCCGGGCACTCCAGGTTGATCTGGCCCGGTGATACGTACAGCAGCGGCAGTGCGACTCCGTTCGCCTTCACGCTCACGCCCTGCATCCGGGAAGGCAGAGGGATGACCGCTGCGCCTTCGCTGCCGCCCGAAGTCAGATTCGTTCCGAAGACAGTCACGAGCGTATTGGGGCTGCAAGTCAGGTTCGCACCATACATGGCGCCGTTGACGACTGAATCGATGCTCAGCGGCGGGGCTTGCGGGGGTGGCGTCGTGCGCTGGACACGAAAGGGTATGGAGGCCAACCCCTGGTGGCCGGCGGTATCACGAGCAACGGCCGAGAGCGTGTGAGCGCCCTCGGCGAGACCGGACGTATTCACAGCCAGACTGTACGGAGGCGATGTTATCTCGGTCCCGTAGGCCTGATTGTCGATCTTGAACTGCACGCCGGCTATGCCGCTCGAGTCGGTGGCGGTCGCGGCGGCCGTGAATGTATTTCCCACGATGGCGTCCGGCGCTGGGCTGGTGATTGTCACCGCGGGGTCGTCCTTGTCCACAATGAACGAAACAGGCGCCGAGGTTCCGGCGTTGCCTGCTACATCCCGCGCCCGGGCGGCGATGGTGTGAGTTCCGCTGCCGAGCTGCGCGGCGCCGATCTGGACCGACCACGGAGACGATGTATCCTCCGCGCCCCACGCCGCGCCGTCGATAAGAAACTGCACGCCCGCGATCGCGTTTCTGTCCGTAACCGTTGCCGTTGCCGTGAAGCTGTCTCCAACGGCCGCGCCGGCGGTTGGACTCGTGATGGCGACAACGGGGCTGCCGTTATCGACTATGAAAGACACTCCCACCGATGTCGCGGTGTTTCCGGCGGCGTCGCGGGCGCGCGCGGTCACGGTGTGAGTTCCGCTGCTTAACTGATCGGTATCGACCTGCACGGAGTAGGGAGACGACGTGTCTTCCCCGCCCCACGCCGTTCCGTCGATGAGGAACTGAACTCCGGCCACACCGACGTTATCGCCCGCCTGAGCGGTTACTGTGATCACGCCGCCAACCACCGCTGGAATGGCGTCGACTGTCACTGCCGGAGGAGTCGTGTCCGAGTCTGGCGGCGGCGGTGTGGTTCCGGAATCTCCCGCGACATAGGCGACGAATCGGCCGCTCGAACGGAACTGCTGGTCGTAGTGCTTGTGATCCGGCACAACGCCGTAGCTGACGGCCGTGTTGAATATGTCGGTTGCGACTTTGAGGTACGCCTGATTTCCCGTAATCGCGTAACCGTAAGCATAGGCATGCGAGATGAGGTTATCGAGATCCGGCTGGCCGTCCTTGTATATCGGGCAGCCCAGATACACGAAACTCTTTCCGGCATACGCGCCCGTGGCGAGGTAATGCGCCTTCAGATCGTCAAGCGCCATCAGGATGGAGTCTTTAGCGACCGGATCACCGGTGAGCTTGTGGTACTCGATGATGCCCTCGAGGAGCAGGCCGGACATCCAGGGAGAGCTGCCCCAGTCATTCACGGAGCAGCCCTCCGACGGGTCGTGATCGTAAAGGTTATGCACCCAGGCGCGCCGGCCGTTGTCCACCTGCATCTGATGCAGCGACGCCACGCGCTCCTTCACTTTGTTGATGTACGTGGAATCATTGGTCGCCTCGTAGTGGGCCAGGGTACCTATGATCGAGAATGCCGCCTCGCGCTCGGTCCACCAGCCGCGCGTATTGGGCGCAAGGTAATAAAACCTCGGGTCGTGGGGCATATAGAAGTTGTCCACGACGAGCCCGGACACCCGCTTGTCTTCCTCGTCGCCGAACATGAAGTAATCGCTGATCAGACCTTGCGGAAACGTGTAGCGCGTGTTGTTGATATACGCGCTGCTGCATTTGGGGTGCCCCACGTAGCTTCCGTCCAGATATATCTGATCTCTGCGGTGATGCAGCGCCCAGCGCCGCGCGTTGACGAGATACTTCAGATCGCCCGTGCGCGCATACAACTGATAAGTAGTGGTGATTGCGTCATAATACTGGTCGTCGCGGACGCAGGAGGCGGTGCCGACCGTCTCGATTCTGCTGTAGTAGGTAAGCTGCTTGCTGTCCCACGAGGGGAAGCCGGTCTGGCCCAGAGGTACCTGTTCCCAGACAAACAGAGACTCGCTCAGATAGGACGCGGGCAGAGTAAATATGCGCGTGGGCAGATCCCAGGAGATTGCCGTGAATGTGCGGTCTGTTGTCTGCCGCGCGGCGCCTATCTCGATCGTGTAGGTCTTCGAAGGGGCTGTGAAAGGCGCGCTGAATTGCAGCAACACGGAGCGGATTGAGTTGTCCCGCGGCCAGTGCGCGAGGACCTTCGCGGCCACGGGCACCTCGGATGCTCCGTCCATCACGCGTACGTTCGAGGCATCAAAGAGCAGTCCGGGCCTCAACGGCAGAGCGTTGCTGACGAGATTTGCCGGACCATCTCCGCTATATGGATAAACCGTAATAGTCACTGTCTCCGCAGCGGGAAGAGCGGATACTGCACACAGCAGGGCAACAATATGCAGGGGGAACCTTCGCATTACTCACACCGTCCCGTTAGGTGATTTAGTGAAATGCGCCGACTGCGACGGCGATGTCGCGCACAGGGCGGCACTATGGGCGCGAACGCGGGTCGCACTCAGTTAGCACTTTTTGTACCAATCTCCCGCTCTTGGAATGCAACCGTCTATACGGGATGAAGACAGCTCAATCTGGTACTTTCGCGCATCGGTGTGTAAAAAGCTCCGGCGCGGTTGTATCTGAGGAGTTTCACGCCCGCACGGAACAGGCTTGTCAACGGCCGGTTACGCGCGTGAGGTAACCGCCGGGGATTTTTGCGTTGCCCGCGATCTGCGGCCGGATGCTCTTCCGGCGGTCCGCGACATTCAACGCGCCGGGCCGCCCGTCTACCACGGCGAGCAGGGCGTAGAATATACCAGACACGGTAAACGTGTTTTGAGAATCGGAGGCTGAACGTGGCGCAATTCAAAGGTGTTGGGCGGGCAGCGCCGCTGCTGGCGCTTCTGCCGGCCGCACTGCTGTTACTGCTGATTCAGTCGCGCGCGATGGCGCAGGATGCCGCTGTTGTGAGGGCATCTTCGGCACGGGAGGCGGGCATCAATCCGGACGGCGTCGTGGATGCGGCGGGTTACGGGCACATGGTTGCGCCGGGCAGCATCGCCTCCGTTTTCGGAGACTTCACGCCGGCGCCCCTGGCCGGGGCAACCACGATTCCTCTTCCGGTGGCGTTTGGAAACGTGTCGATGCAGTTGGGAACCGGCGGATACGCGCCGCTTTTCTTTGTGTCCGGGACACAGGTGAACGTGCAGATCCCCTGGGAAGCCGACTGGGCGGCGGAAGCGACGATGATGTCCGTGGTTAACGGAACGGGCTCAACGCCGCAGCCATTCAGCCTGGTCAGCTACGCGCCGGGCATCTTCACGGCCAGCCAGGACGGCCGCGGACAGGGCGCCATTCTGGATCTGAATTACAACGTGGTGGACAGTTCGCATCCGGCCAAACCGGGCGACGTCATTCTCATCTACTGCACCGGGTTGGGGCCGGTTTACCCGCAGCCGGCCAGCGGCGACTCCACGCCATTGACAGGGCTCTCGAGCACGCTTGTAATTCCAGTGGTCACCGTCGCGGGCAGGCAGGCGGAGGTGCTGTTTTCGGGACTTGCGCCGGGTTACGTGGGGTTGTACCAGGTGAACGCCGTGGTGCCGCCGGATGCGCCCGCGGGTGCGAATATCCCGGTGACAATCTCCATCGGGGGCGCGACGTCAAATACGGCCACCATAGCCGTGAACCGGCCGGCGATGGATTCGGACACGCGGGCGGCCCAACTCGTGGCACAGATGACGAACGCCGAAAAAGTGCAGCTCATACATGGCGTGCCCGACGGCACAGTTCCGAACGGCGCCGGCGGGTACGTGCCGGGCATTCCGCGCCTCGGCATACCGGACCTGTACTTCGTCGACGGCAGTGCGGGAGTATGCAACAGCATATACGAGGCCACCGCGCTTCCATCCGCACTGGCGAGCGCCGCCACCTGGGACCTCGCGCTGGCCTACAGCTACGGCGCCGTTATCGGGAAACAGATGCGGTCCATGGGCATGAACGTCAACCTCGGCGGCAACGTGAACTTGAACCGTGAGCCGCGCAACGGCCGCACCTTCGAGGCGAAAGGCGAAGACCCCATCCTGGCCGGGAAGATCAACGCCGCGCACATCCGCGCCACGCAGGACCAGCACGTGATAGCCGGCACGAAGCACTTCTCGTTTAACGACCAGGAAACCGGCCGCACCTACGCCGACGTGACCCTGGACGAGCGCGCGGCGCGCGAAACCGACCTGCTGGCTTTCGAGATATCCCTTAAGGACTCCAACGCGCAATCGGTGATGTGCTCCTATAACCTGTGGCGGGGAACTTACGCCTGCGAGAACGACCACTTACTCAATGGAATTCTCAAAGGCGACTGGGGATTCAAAGGCTTCGTAATGTCCGACTGGTGGGCGACGCACAGCACCGCAGAAGCCGCCAACGCGGGCCTGGACCAGGAGCAACCCAACACGACTTTCTTCGGCAATTTCCTGGATGCGGTGAACTCGGGCCAGGTATCGCAGGCTCGGCTCGACGACATGGCTCACCGGATCGTGCGGGCCATCGTCGAATCCGGGCTGATGGACCACCCGGAGTCCACGGGACCGATCGACACCGCGTACGGCGAAGCGGTCGCGCAGACAGTCGAGGAGCAGGGTGCGGTGCTGCTGAAGAACGCGAACAACCAGTTGCCGCTGGATGCATCGGGGATCCATTCGATTGCGGTGATTGGCCCGCACGCGGACATAGGCGTACTGTCGGGCGGCGGGTCGGCACAGGTGAAGCCGACGGGCGGCGCGGCGCTGATCGAGGGCCAGCCCTGCCCGCCTTGCTGGTCCAGGGTGCTATGGACGCCTTCATCGCCGCTGGCTGCTATTCGCGCCAAAGCGCCGGGCGCGAGGGTGGAGTACAACTCGGGAAGCGATCCCTGGCGGGCGGCGACGCTTGCCGGGACCACCGACGTGGCGATCGTCTTCCTGAGCCAGTGGGCCAGCGAGGGGATGGATTTGCCGAGTCTTGATTTCACGGATGTGATTCACTCCTATCCGCTCGACCTGAACCTGCTCGTGAGCACGGTTGCGGCTGCGAACCCGCATACCATCGTGGTGCTCGAAAACGGAGGCGCGCAGACTCTGCCGTGGCTCAATCAGGTCAATGCCGTGCTGGAGGCGTGGTACCCCGGGCAGCGCGGGGCGGAGGCCATAGCAAACATACTGTTCGGGGACGTGAACCCGTCGGGTAAACTGCCGGTCACGTTTCCGGCGAGCGTGAACCAGCTCCCGCATCCTACGATCGCCGGGACGCCGGACATAACCACCCGCTTCGGCGTGAATTACTCCGAGGGGTTGGAGGTGGGTTACAAGTGGTACGACGCGCATAACCTGACGCCGGCGTTTCCGTTCGGATTCGGTTTGTCTTATACGACTTTTGAGTTTTCGAATGCGAGCATGCGTGTTCTTGAGGAAACCGGGAGCATTCAGGGGACGCTATCCGGAACAGGAGCCCGGCCGGCCGCGGTGGAACCGGACCCGAAAGCCGCGAGTGCGGCTCCAGGGGGCTTCCAGGTCTCGTTCGACCTGAAGAACACCGGAAGCGCAGCCGGCGCGGAGGTGGCGCAGGTGTATCTGGGGATGCCCGCTTCGAGCGGCGAACCGCCGAAACGGCTGGTGGGCTGGCAAAAGGTGTTTCTGAAGCCCGGGGCGCGGCAGCGGGTGACGATAGAGGTGGATGCGAACGATTCGTCGCACCCGCTTTCGTATTGGGATGACGGATCGCACTCATGGAGGATCGCTCCGGGTGAGTATGTCGTCTACCTCGGCAACTCTTCGGCTTCCTCGAGCTTGACGGAAGTAGGGAGATTTCAGGTTAGCGAGTAAGCTGGCTGGACTACACCGGGCCGCGAGCGGTAGGGAAGCGGCAGGTGGCAGTCTGCATACGCCGCTGGATTTCCCGAACCGCCGCGGCGCGGGCAGAAGCCCGCGGTCCGCTGGCGGATGCCGCAAACAACGCTTCACAGCCGGAAGGGCTGCCTCACGCGCGCTGAAAGCGGCTTTCGATAACTACACCGTGCAGATTTCGACCGCCTGTTTCAGCGCCTCGAACGGATCGCCCTTGGGCACGAACTCGTGGGCGAGATATCCGGTGAAACCGGCCTCGACGGCGGCTTCGGTAATCGCCCTGTAGTTCAGCTCCTGCGTGGGGCCTATCTCGTTGCGGCCGGGGTTGCCGCCGGTGTGCAGGTGCGCGATGTATTTGATGTTATCGCGAATGGTGCGGATAATATCGCCCTCCATGATCTGCATGTGATAGATGTCATACAGCAGCTTCACGCGGGGCGAATCGACGCGTTTGACGACCTCGACGGCCCAGGCGGTGTGGTCGGCCTGGTAATCCTTGTGGTTCACTTTGCTGTTGAGCAGCTCCATGCAGACCGTGACGCCTTTGTCTTCGGCATAGGCCTTGATGCGCGAGAGTCCGGCGACGCAGTTATCGAGTCCCTCTTCGTCGGAGAGGCCGCGCCGGTTGCCGGAGAAGGTCACGATGTTGGGCACGCCCGCCGCGGCGCACTGGGCTATCCGCTCGCGGATCTGCTTCTCCAGGGCATCGTGGTTTTCGCGGCGGTTCCAGCCGTCCGGGATGGTGCCGCCGCCGGGCATCATCATCGAGCAAATCAGTCCGTATTTCTTGAGCACCGGCCAGTCCTCGGGTCCGACGAGGTCGACCGCGACTATGCCGAGCTTCACGCAGTTCCGGCATAGCTCGTCGAGGCTCCACCACTTGTCGTAGCACCACTTCGAAACAGACTGCTTTACGCGGCCGGTGCGCGCCTGCGAGGCCGCCGCCGGCTGTATCGCGGCGGCGGTGCATGCCGCTCCGAGAAAGCTTCTGCGATCCATGCGGATATGGTACACCGCCGGAGGCCGTTCACAGGCAATCGGAATTTTCTTATTCCGTTGCGCCCGTTGCACTTGCCGCCCGGCGCGTTCCCGCAAGCCGGGGGATTTTTGTAGGCAGGCCAGTATAATCGGTTGCTTTTTCGCCATGGAAACGAAAACTTACTCGAGCTTTTCGGCAGCCTGGGCCGCCGTAGCGGGCACGCTGCCGGTTCCCCCCGGACTTGGCGCGAGACCGGGCCTATGGACGGTCGTCTCCGAGGACACGCGCGCCGATGCTTCGGCGTCGCCCGAAGCCGGCGGCCCGCTTGCTAAAGTTACCCTCGAAGGCGGTTCCAACCGCGTACTGCGCCGCGCCGTGATCTCGGCCGTGGACCCGCTGCCGCTGCCCACCATTGAAGAAGCGCCGTATGAGTTGCCGGCCGGCGCCGTCTTCGTCATGCTCATCCGCGGCGAAATAAAGAGCAGCGCGTCAACGCGCGCGGGATTCGATTGCACCTGGTTCCGCGAGGTTGCGGCCGGAAAGTTCGCCGGCGATGCGGGGCTTGCGCTTCAGGCGGTTGCCGAGGCGGCAATACAGGTGGCGCTGTCGGGCGATTTCCTGGCCGCGCTCACGCGCGAAGGCGACGACATCCGGCTGCGCGTTTTCCGGCGCACGGACGCCAACTGGCTCAGCGCAACGATGCGCGTCGCGGCCGATCTGCAAAGCCCGCTTCCGGAGAAGCCCGAAGATCTGGTGCGCGCGCTGCTGGGCGTCCACTATGCGCAATGGCTGCAATCGCTCGTGGGCGACTATGGGGCGGCGATAGCCGCGAAACTGCGCATCGCACAGGCGACGCTGAACCGCGCGCTCGACTTCTGGCGGACGCTGGACAACCGCCTGGCCGCGGTGATCTGGGGCGCGCTCGGCGACGACGGCGCCATCGCGAATTTGCGCGAGTGGATGGGGAAGATAGCCGCGATGGACACGCGGGATCAATTCACGGCGGCGCTGAAGAGCGCCGCGGAAGGCTCGCCGGCGTTCCTGCGCTCGCCGGCGGCGGCGGCGATTGAGGCGATCAGCGGCAGCGTTCTCGGCGCCATCACGAGCCCCGACGCGTGGAAGCAGCTTCGCAACACGGCCGCGCGGACGGAAGCGTTCCTGAGCGAGGCCGGCGTGGCGCGCGCGCTTTCGCTGCTGCACGAGTATGCGGCGGCGGAACTCGGGCTAGACAAGCTCGAGCAGGCACTCGAAGGGCCGGCGGACAACATCGACGAATGGCTGAAGGAGCGCGCGGCGCGGGCTATCGAATCGAGCTCGGCGGCGGCGGCGGTTGCCGGCGCGCTGGCGCTCGCAAAGCGCGTTTACTCCCAGGTGGCGGACGCAATAGCGAAGAAGCTCACCGCCGAGCTGAACTGGCGGGCGGGCCGCTCCTGGCGGCACGAGGCGCTGGTGGACGCGACGTTCGCGGAAGACGAGAAGGGAGTGGCGCTGTATCTGGCAGCGCTCGGGGGGGACACTTCGGCGCTGTTCCAGGCGGTGCTGGACGGACGGGCGACGGCGCGGGAGGCGGTGCTGACGCACGGCATCGGCGGTGAAACGAGCCTGCAACTGCGGCTGCCGTTTCTGACGCGGTCGGAGTGGTCGTCGCGATGGGAGTCGCTCGCCACGGCGAGGATAGAGACGGGCGAACAGGGGCGCATTGTGGTGTACACGGTTGAGAGCGTCGACCAGATACTGCGCCGGGACACGTTCCAGAGCGCGCTCGCGCTGACGGGTGCTTTTCCGGGCGCGGCGTCCGCGCCGTCGAGCTTCACCATTTCCTACACGGACAAGCGCACGCTGAAGCGCGCCGAGGCGCGGGTGCAGATGGAGCCGCTGCTGGCGGCTTACCGCTTTCCGCAGGACGCGCTGGAGTGGCTGGCGTCGGCGCAGGGCGACACTGTGGAAACGGAACTGACGGTGTCGGCGCCGGGCGACCTGGCCGCGGCATGGCTGCGCGCACCGCGCGAAAGCGACCCCGAGTATTTCGACGTTTACAGCGCCGTATCCACCGGCGTGCAGCGGGCGCTGCGGGTCTGGCTTCCGTACGTGTACTTCTCGGACGTGCGCCGGTATGAAAACCTCGGTTCCGCGTGGCCGTTGATGGTGTACCAGAGCACGCGGCCGTTCCCGGGGCGCGCGCCGTGCGATTTCACTTACGACATCATGGACATCGGCAAGATGCGGCTGGCGCGGCAATCGGTGAGCCGCGCGCTTGCGGTCGAGATGCAGCGCGTGGCGCAGGTTCTGTTTGCGGCGGGAAGGCGGCGGGCGTCGTCTTTCTACCGCGACACGCCGCCGGCGATCGTGCTCCAGAGCGTGGAGTGCCAGCCGGTGAACTTCAACGCGCTCGTGTCGGCGGATACGACCTTCGTACATGCGTTGATCGACCTCGGGCGCAAGGGCCGCGAAAGCCGGGATCTCATGGCGAACGACCCGGACCGCGCCGTCCGCACGCTGTCGCAGTTCGCAACCGATTTCACCAAGACGTTTCACCGCCGGCTGAAGCGGCTCTACGGCGGCAACGAATTCGCGGCATTCGGGGCGCTGCTGCTGGCCGAAGCCACGCGCGCGCTGGCGTCCGCGGTAGGACCGCAGGCGAAACTCGCGGGCATACTTCGGTTGAAGTGCGGGGACGCCGAGAAGGTGCTTACGAACGAAGCGTTCGAGGCGTGAAAGCGGGCTGCGCCGGAGCTTCGGGATTCCGGCGCAGCCGTCCGGGGGACTAACCGATGTTCACCAGCGGCGATGAGGCGGGGTTCTCGACCCACTCGATCTGCTTCTCGAGCGGTACCGAGTACTTGCGCTCGATCTTCTCGCGGAACGTCGGGCCGGCGTTGTACGCGCAGAACGGATAGATAAGGCCGTTCGGCGCGGCGTAGTGGATAACGCACCGCTTCACACGCTCGACGTCGTAGTTGTACGAATCCATGAAGTGCATGCCCGCCACCATCAGGGTCTTGTAAGTGAAACCTTCCTTTTCCTTCTCGCCCCGGCCGAAGCGCTTATCCGTGAAACCCTGAAGCGTCGAAATAAACTTGTCGAACGTGAGGCCTTCGGGCGCCTTGTCCTCGTGGAAGTGCTTCTTGAGCGACTGCCACGTGCGCACGGCCGAGTAATACTTCACGATCGTCTTGCCGGCGCTGCGCGAGAGCACGTCGAGGTCCTGGAGGAACGCGCCGACGTCCAGGAAGCGCGTCACCGGCGTGGCCTTGCGGTTCTGGTCCACGAACATGTAGGTGCCCATTGAGCAGTGCGGATTGGGCGTGAGCGTTGGGATTTCCTCGCCGCGAAGCGCGCCGACGAACTTGGAGAACGGAGATACGCAGGACAGCGGGAACCAGTCGTTGTAGGCGTCCGTGATGCCGGTCTGCTCGGCCACGCAACGCGCGACGTCGGCCATAGTGAACCGCTTCTCTTCGAGTTCGTGGCGCGAGATACGACCGGTGAACGCGACAGGCTGGAAGCTGATGGCGCTGACGCAGTCGATATTATCGAGCGCGAGGCGGACGATGTCGCCGATCTGGTTGTCGTTGAAGCCGCGGACGATGGTGGGCACGAAGCAGATCTTCATGCCGGCTTTGCGGACGTTCTCGATGGCCTGTAGCTTCTTCTCGTAAAGCGACTCGCCGCGGACGCGGCGGTAGGTGTCCTCGCAGACGCCGTCGAACTGCAAGTAAAGCGTGTGCAGACCCGCCTCTTTCGCCTTCATGGCGAACTCGAGGTCGGTGAACATTATGCCGTTTGTCGCGCACTGGACATGGGAGAAGCCCATTTCCTTCGCCATGCGGCAGGCCTCGAGGAAGTGCGGGTAGATGGTGGGCTCGCCGCCGGAAAATTGCACGATGCGGGCGGCCACCGGCTTTTCGTCCCTGAGCGCCTGGAGCATGCGGCGCACCTGGTCGAGCGGGGGCTCGTAGAGATAGCCCGCCGCGTTGGCGTTGGCGAAACAGATGGGGCAAGTGAGATTGCAGCGGTTGGTGAGATCCACGTTCGCCAGCACCGTGTGGCTCATGTGCATCGAGCACAGGCCGCACTGATCCGGGCAGCGGCTGGCGTTCGGAATGGACGGATTCTTGACGCCGCGGTTGTCGCCGAAGGACCAGTTCTCCATCTTGAGGTACAGCTTCACGTCGGAGTAGATCAGGTCGCGGAAATAACCGTGCTGCGGGCAGGTCTTCTCCATCCAGACCTTTCCGCCTTCCTCGAAAACCGTCGCTTCTATGATCTTCGTACACTCGGGGCAGAGCGACTGCGTGATCTTGGGCAAACCCTTGTGAACAGGGATGATCCTGGAGCCGCCGTGAGTCGTCTCAGGCTGTATTACTTTAAAATCCCTGGCTGTGGTCGGCGAGAAGGTGGTTGTGCTCAACTGCTCCTCCTGAAATGGGTGGCTACGTCCGGCTTCTTGGGGATTATAGGAGCTTAACCCCTGACAAAACACCGAATTGGGGTTAAACGGTTTGCTTTCGCGCCTGTACGGGGAAATGCGGGGCTGAACGGGGGCCCGGCCGGGGTGATATGAGCCCGGCCGGGGCCAAACCGCTCTTTGAGAACTGGTTGTCCACCGGAGTGGAGTGGTGCCAGATCGCGCCTGCTGCCAGCCGGCGGCCGCGGTCCGGCGTGCTGGCTGTTGCGCGGCGGTGGTGCTGCCGCCGCCGTGTCCGGCGCTGCCCAAAGGCGCGGCCCGCCGCCTGCCGCCGTTCGCGGCCCGGTTAGCGGTTTACCTATTTCGCCGCGTACTTCTTTTGCATGTCGGCGAGCGTCATGGGCTGGTAGTCGCCGGCGTGTCCGGCCTGGCCGAACTCCCTCATGCGCTGGGCGACGACCTTCTTCATGGCTTCTCGCGCCGGCTTCAGATAGTCGCGGGGATCGAACTTCTCGGGCGTCTCGGCGAACACCTTGCGGATAGCGCCGGTCATGGCCAAACGGTTGTCCGTGTCGACATTGATCTTGCGGACGCCGTTGCGGATGCCGAGTTGGATCTCTTCGATCGGCACGCCCCAGGTCGGCTTCAGCTTGCCGCCGTACTGGTTAATAATGTCTTGCAGGTCCTTGGGAACGCTGGAGGAGCCGTGCATTACGAGGTGGACGTTCGGCAGCCGCTTGTGGATCTCAATGAGACGGTCCATTTTTAGGACTGCGCCGTCGGGCTTGCGGGTGAACTTATAAGCTCCGTGGCTGGTGCCGATGGCGATGGCCAGCGCATCGACGCCGGTCGCCGCTACGAAGTCGGCCGCCTGTTGCGGGTCGGTGACGTGCTCGAGGCCCGTGCCTCCGGCCCCGTGCCCGTCCTCGATGCCGCCGAGGACGCCGATTTCACCTTCGACCGTAACGCCGCGCGCGTGCGCGTACTCGACGACCTTCTTCGTCACTTCGACGTTCTGCTCGAAGGTGGACGGGGTCTTGCCGTCCGGCAGCAGCGAGCCGTCCATCATGACGCTGGTGAAGCCCATGTCGATGGCGGATTTGCAGGTCTCGAAGCTGTTGCCGTGATCTAGGTGCATGACCAGGGGGATCTCGGGGTACAGTTCGGAAGCGGCCACCATGAGATGGTACAGGAACCGGTCGTTCGCATACGCGCGAGCGCCGCGGCTCATCTGGATCACTACGGGCGACTGGGTCTCGCGCGCCGCCTCCATGATGGCCTGAATCTGTTCTAGGTTGTTTACGTTGAAGGCGCCGACGCCGTAGCCGCCCTTGGCGGCCTCGTCGAGGACCTGTCGCATCGGAACGAGCATCCGGTGATTTCTCCTTCTTTTCGGGTGAATGAAAACGGTTGAAAAGGACCGCTGGCCGAATCCCCAAGTTAACACACCCGGGCCAGCCGGAAATACTTGCGGGCGCGCTCAACGTCCTTCAGGATCTGCGCTTTGAGCGCCTCGGCGCCGGCAAAGCGCCGCTCCTCGCGGAGGCGTGTGAGGAACTCGACGCGGATGCGGGCCGGAGCGGCGCCGTCAAACGGGTCAAGCAGGAAAGTCTCCACCGAGAGATCGGGGCAGTCGTCGAAAGTGGGGCGGCAGCCCACGTTGGTGACGGAGCGCCAGCGGCGGCCGCCGTCCGGATCGGTGGTCCGGGTGGCGTAGACGCCGATGAGCGGGAGCACCTCGGTGGCCGGGGCAAGATTCAGGGTGGGCACGGTGCGCTCGGAACCGATGCCGCGGCCCTTCACCACGCGGCCGGCCAGCGCGAAGGGCCGTTCCAGCATGCGCCCGGCAAGCGCGACCTGCCCGGCGCGCACGAGCTTGCGGACCTCGCTGGACGACACAATCCGGCCGCGCATGCGCAGAGCGGGGATGGCTTCCACATCGAAGCCGCACTCGCGCCCGCAGGCGGCCAGGGTGTTGGTATCGCCCGAGTGGCCATGGCCGAAGCGGAAATTATCGCCCACCAGAACGGCTTTCGCATCCAGCCGCTGGGCTACGATGCCGCAGGCGAAATCGCGCGGCGGCATCTGCATCAGCTCCGGCGTGAACGGCAATATGAGCACCTGTGTGATGCCCTCGGCGGCCATCAGTTCGACGCGCTCCTCGGGCGTGGTAAGCAGTTTCGGCGCGCGCTCGGGCGCGACGATTTTAAGCGGGTGCGGGTGGAATGTAACGGCCGAAGGCTTCCAGCCGCGCTCGCGCGCGAGCTTCACCACACGGCGCAGAATGCTGCGATGGCCGGCGTGCACGCCGTCGAAGTTGCCGATGGTGAGGACGCAGGGGCCGAAGTCGTGATCCAGCTCGGCGAGCGCGCGATAGACCTTCACCTCTTCACCTCGATCTCGAGACCGTCGTAAGCCAGGTGGACGTCACCGGGCAGCGCCAACTCGGTGGCTTCGTGCGGAAGATCGTGGCAGATGTGGGTGAAGAACGCGCGCGCGGGGCGCAGTTCTTCGACGTACTCGAGCGCCCGGGCGAGCGTCGTGTGCGTGGGATGCGGCTTGTGCCGGAGGGCGTCGAGAAACAGCACGTCCAGATCGCGCAGCAGTTTCATAGAGGCCGCGGGTATATGGCTGTGGTCCGTAAGATATGCCGCGCGCCCGAAACGAAATCCGTAGACGTCGCCGCTGCCGTGTTTTAGCGGCACGGGAGTGAACTCAATGCCGAGCACCTCGAACGGGCGGCCGTCAATGGCGCGCGTCTCCAGGCGCGGCACGGACGATTCGTGCGCGCGATCCGCGAACACGTACTCGAACACACGGTGGATGACGGCGATCGTCGGGTCCGATGCGTAAACCGGCAGTGCGGCGCTCTGGCGGTAGTTGAACGGGCGGACGTCATCGAGCCCCAGTATGTGATCCGCGTGCGCGTGAGTGAGCAGGATTGCATCCAGGCGCTCCATGCGGGCGCGCAGCGCCTGAGTGCGGAAATCGGGTGTCGCGTCGATCAGAACATTGTGCCCGCCGTAGCGCAGCAGCACCGAGGGCCGCAGGCGGTTGTCGCGCGGATCTGTCGAGGTGCACACGGGGCATCGGCAGCCGATCGTGGGCACGCCGACACTGGTGCCGGATCCGAGAACGGTGATGGAGATCGAATCCCGCCCGTATTGCATTTACGATTTTTTGCGCAGCTCGTCCGCCACCTGAACGAAGCGGAAACGCAGCTCGGTGAGACTGTTCTCGATGAGCCGCTGTTCCTCGAGCGTCAGGTTGCCGCGCGTCTTCTCCTGAACCATGGCGAGCATATCGATGGAGTGCTGGGCGCGGCGGAGGTCGGGCTTCGGCTTGTCCTTCTCGTCACCGAAGTGGAGGATGCCGAGCGCGACGCGAGCGCCGAGATCGAGCGAGTACACCAGCCACTCGAAATTCGCCGGCGGAAGGGGCATCTCGGCTCCGGAACCGTCAGGTTCCTGTCCGCCGGGCTGGGCTTCGGGCTTGCTTTCGGCGTTCTGCGCGGGCTTCTGCTCTTCCTGCTGCGGTGCGGATTGGTTCTGTGGAGTGTCCGGCTCGGGCATATAACGATTTTAGCTTGACGCGGCGCGCAGGCGCGCCGAACGCAACGGCCGGAGGCGCCAGGGCCCCCGCCGGGCGCGTGCGGGCGATCACGACAGCGTCACGCCCAGCAGACGTCCTGTGCCGTATGTGACCGCGGCCGCACCGAGGCCGATCAGCAACTGCCGGACGCCCGAAAACAGCACGCCGCGGCCGGTCATAAGGGTGGTTGCCGCGCCGATCAGAAACAGCGCCGCTGCGCTCGCGGCGACGCTGGCGATCACCGCGGCGTGGCCGGAGAGGAACACGAAGGCCAATACCGGCACGACAGCGCCGGCCATGAAAAGAAAGAAAGATGCGGCAGCAGCCTCCCATGCCGCGCCGGCGTGCTCGCCGGGATCGACGCCGAGTTCCTCCCGGGCCAGGGTGTCCAGAGCGGTTTTCCTGTCGGCCATCAGGCTGCGGGCGAGATGTCTGGCTTCCTGCTCCGGCAAACCTTTGGCCTGGTAAATCAGCGCCAGTTCCTCGGCTTCCTCTTCGGGTTTCTCCCGCAACTCCTCTGCCTCGATGTCGATCTGGCGCTGCGCCAGCTCGCTGGAGCTGCGCACCGAGAGCCATTCCCCCATCGCCATGGCGCATGCACCGGCCAGCAGTCCGGCAAGACCGGTGATGAGGACGGCATGCGACGAGAGTTCCGCTCCGGCGACACCCATAACGAGGCTGAGATTAGAGACCAGGCCGTCGTTTACACCGAGGACAGCGGCGCGCATCGCGTTGCCGCCGATTGCGCGATGGCGTCCCTCCAGGCGGGCCACCATGCCCCCCTCGAGGCCGGTTCCGGCGCCGGATAGCGCTCCCAGGACGCGCGCGTGGGAATCTTCTTCGGCATGAAAGCTTCGGGCGCCGGCTTCGTTCCTGTACCCGCTCCCGCCTTTACGCTCCCCGGCGACCAGTGCAGGGAGGACGAAATCCGGGCCGAAGCGCGCGGCCAGCCACAGGAGCGCGCGGGAACGGAAGCTGGGGCGTACTACCGGCGCGGCGCCGCCGGGCCCGCGGAGTTTCTCTTCCCAATAGGCGGCGTGCTTCTCTTCGGCCTCCGCCAGACGCCTGTAAACTTCTGAAATTTCGGACCTTGTCTCGGCCTTCGAGAGTGCCCGGTAGAGCATGGCGCTATCGCGTTCTTCTTGCAGGTAATCCAGCCAGCGGCGGCGGTCTTTCTTATTTGCGACCACTCGAATCGGCCTCCCGAATATGTCCCTATATCTTGCCAGTATAACGGCCGGGCAGCGCGGGAACCCCAAGACCCTCTCGGATTTGCGCCGGCGTGCCGATATTTACAAATAGCGCATGATTGTCCTGAAAAACTCCTGTGCGGCGGCCGGGCGGGAGGCCCGGCCGCTTGTCTTATGCGCGGCCGCCATGGCGTGCACGCCCGCAGCCGCGCCGGCCCAAACTGCCGGTGCGGCGAAATTCGGCTGCGCGGCCGTGGGAGTGTGCGTTCTAGGGCTGATCGTATTTGCCGCACTGATCGTCCACGCAATTATCCGGAGATGGCAGTGGCGCAAAGCGATGTCCGCCCGCCGGTGGATGGAAATCGAACTGGATTACGAGCGGCGGTTCCGCGAGGTAGTGGAAAACGCCGGGGAACTGATCTGCTCGGTGGACCTCTCGGGGCGTCTCGTGTTCGCGAACGCGGCGACGGAGCGCATTACGGGATACACGAAGGAGCAGTTGCTGGGTATGACGCTGGCGGACGTGGCGGTTCCGGAGCGGCGCCACCTTGCAATCCCTATGCTCGCTGAAATTGCCGCAACCGGGGACGTGTTCAAGCGGGAGGTGGAGATTGTGACCGCCGGGGGCGGGCGGGCGACCCTGGAACTGAGCGCGTGGTGCGTGCGCCGGCCGGGCGAATCCGCCCGAGTGGACATGATCGCCCGCGACGTAACCGAGCACAAGCGCGTGCTCGAAGCGCTGGAACGCGCGCGCACCGCGGCCGAAGCGGCAAGCCGCGCCAAGGACGAGTTCCTGGCCAACATGAGCCACGAGATACGGACGCCGATGAACGGGATCATCGGCACAGCCGAGCTGGTGCTGGGGACGGACCTCAAGCCGGAGCAGCGCGAGTACATCGACCTGATGAAGTTCTCGGCGGAGTCGCTGCTGACAATCGTCAACGATATTCTCGATTTTTCGAAGATCGAAGCGGGCCGCCTGACGCTGGATGTGGTGGACGTGGACATCCGCTCGGTGCTGGAGGCGGCGCTTAAATCTGTTGCGGTGCGCGCACACGAGAAGGGATTAGAACTGCTGCTCGACGTGGCGGCGGACGTGCCGGAGTTCATCTCCGCCGATCCCGGCAGGCTGCGGCAGATCATTCTGAACCTCGCGGGAAACGCGATCAAGTTCACCGAACGCGGCGAAGTGGCATTGAAACTCAGGCTGGAGCAGGGCGCCGCGCCGCTGCTGCATTACGAGGTTAGCGACACTGGAATAGGAATACCGCAACACAAGCAGAAATCGATCTTTGAAGCATTTGTGCAGGCGGACGGATCAACTACGCGCCGTTACGGCGGAACGGGGCTGGGCCTGGCAATCTGCTCGAGACTGGTAAAGCTGATGGACGGGCGCATGTGGGTGGAGAGCGCACCGGGCGCTGGATCCACGTTCCACTTCACGGTTCCCTATGTGCCGGCATCCGGGCCCCCCGCGCTTTCAGTCGAAGCGCCGCCTTCGGCGGTCCGCGATATGAAGGTGCTGGTGGTGGACGACAGCGCGGCCAACCGCCGGATTCTCGAAGACATGCTGACGCGCTGGCGCATGCGCCCAACCGGCGTAGCCGATGGAGCCGACGCGCTGGCCGTTCTCCGCGATGCGGGCTTAGCCGGACAGCCGTACCGGCTGGTGGTCCTGGACGCACAAATGCCCGAGATGGATGGTTTTACGGTGGCTGAGCGCATACGAGCCGATCCGGACCTGACAGGCTCGACGATCATGTTGCTCAGCTCGCTCGACCTGGGTGTTGAAGCCAGCCGCTGCCGCAGCCTGGGAATTCACTCGTACCTGGTAAAGCCGGTGTCGCAGTCCGAGCTGAAGAGCGCCATTCTGAAAGCCCTCAGCCGGGACTACGCCAGTGGACTCGCGAGTTCGTCTCGGGCAACTCCCGGCGGGCGGAATGGCAAGGGAGAGGCGGACCTGAAGGCGCGGATTCTGCTTGCGGAGGATAACGCGATCAATCAAAAGGTGGCGGCGCGGCTGTTGGAAAAGTACGGGTTTGAAGTGACGGCCGTTCCGGATGGAACGGCGGCCGTGGCGGCGGTTGCAGCCGGCGGTTATGATGTGGTTCTGATGGACGTGCAGATGCCCGGGATGGGCGGGTTCGAAGCTACACGCCGTATCCGCGAAATGGAGCAGGCAGCCGGGCGGCGGATTCCGATAATCGCGCTCACCGCTCATGCGATGAAGGGTGACGAGCAGCGTTGCATTGACGCCGGGATGGACGGCTACGTCACAAAGCCGCTCGATATTCACTCGCTGGTCGAGAAGATATACTCTTCGCTGAATGCCGCCCCGGCAGCCGGGGCGGCATCCTGAAAAGTGGCGGTGAACATCCTTGACAACGGCGTAACCCTATTCATATCATGTGGTTTGCCGTTAGGAGGCTGTTTTGATCAAGCTCGACATCATCAATGAGGTCGTGAATCGGACGGGGATCACGAAGACAAAGGCCGAAATGGCGGTCGAAACGGTCTTCGAAAGCATGAAGAAGGCCTTAGGGCAGGGCGAGCGCATCGAACTAAGGGGTTTCGGCATTTTTAACGTACGCCCGCGAAAGACCGGAATCGGCCGCAATCCGCGCACCGGCGCCGAAGTATCCATTCCGCCCGGGAAGGCCGTTAGATTCAAGCCGGGCAAAGAACTCCAATCGCTTCAGTAGTCTGAGTTCGTGTCACCTGAGGGGTACAGTCCGGGGGCTGCGGTCCCGCTTCCGAGCAACGGGCGGAGTGCTCAGCTTCGAATTGCGCGCAGTGTGCGAGCCCCGAAATACTGGATTAACGGTCTGTTGCTTCTGGCCACACTGCTGACCACGTCGGCATGGGGCGCCATCATGGTCGAGAACTTCAGGTTGAACCGGCCTGTCGTCGACCTGGAGCGCGACGCGGCGGCATTTGCAAAGCTGCTTATTAATCCGGTCGCATTGCTTTCGGGCCTGCCGTTCTCGCTGACGCTGATGACGCTGCTGCTCGCGCACGAATTCGGGCATTACCTGGCGTGCCGTTACTACTCGGTCGACGCGAGCCTGCCTTACTTCATGCCGGCGCCGACCGTCATCGGCACCTTCGGCGCGTTCATACGCATCCGCTCGCCCATCTACTCGAAGCGTGTGCTGTTCGATGTGGGAATCGCCGGCCCGCTGGCCGGTTTCATCTTCCTGCTGCCGGCGCTTGCGATAGGGCTGGCGTATTCGAAGGTGGCGCCCGGAGTGGAGCAGGCGGGGGATGTGGTATTCGGCCTGCCGCCGCTTATGCGTTTGCTGGAAGCGGCGATATTCCCCGGAGTGCCCCCGGCGGACATCTACCTGCATCCGATCGCACGCGCGGCATGGGCGGCGATATTCTCGACGGCTCTGAATTTGCTGCCGATTGGGCAGTTGGACGGCGGCCACATCCTGTATGCATTTTTCGGCGAGCGGCACAAGCTGTTCTCGAGGCTGTTCATAATAGGGCTGATCCCCCTGGGTCTGCTCATGTACTGGCCGTGGCTGGTCTGGGCTGTGCTGCTGTTCTTCCTTGGCTTGAGGCATCCGCCCATCTTCGACGTGTCCCGCCCGGCGGGAGGCCGCGCGCGCCTGGGCTGGCTGGCGCTCGCCATGTTCTTACTGTGCTTTATGCCGGCTCCGGTCTACACCACCGCACCATGAAGATCTCCGCCACCATCATCGCCGTCAACGAGGAACTGAAGATCGCGCGTGCAATCGAGAGCCTGCGCTGCTGCGACGAGATCCTCGTGGTTGACAGCGGCTCCTCCGACCGCACGGTGGAGATAGCGCAGAACCTCGGGGCGCGAGTAGTGGAGAGCCCCTGGCCGGGCTACGCCAAGCAGAAGAACCTGGCGGCCGCCGCGGCCGAGAACGACTGGATTTTTTCGCTCGATGCAGACGAAGCGCTCAGCGAGGCGCTCGAAGCCGAGATCTGGCAACTGAAGAAGACCGGCCCCGCGTTCGACGCCTACACCATGCCGCGCATGGCGCAGTACCTGGGCCGGTGGATCATGCACTCGGGCTGGTACCCGGACCGTAAGGTACGGCTGTACGACCGCCGGAAAGCCGCCTGGGTGGGCGAGTTCGTTCACGAGAGCGTGGAAGTGAAGGGCACCATAGGGCACCTTAGTTCCAACCTGCTGCACTATACGTGCGATTCACTCTCCGAGCACCTGCGCACGCTCGACCGCTACACGACGCTTGCCGCGCAGGAGGTGGTGGCGCGCGGCCACAAGGCTTCGTTCGCGAACCTGCTCGTCGAGCCGGCGTGGACCTTTGTCCGCACGTACATCTTCCAGGCCGGCTTCCTCGACGGGCACGAAGGGCTGATCATCGCCAACATGGCCGCGGCGTACACATTTCTCAAGTACGCCAAGGCGCGAAACATGTCCTGATGTTTTGTGGACAGCGCAGGCGCCGCCAATTCCCGGATCCGCCGGAGGCGGCCTGCCGCCGGTTACGCGCGAGCACTACGGCTTCAGTGTGATCATGACCACCCCGTGTGAGGCCACGGGCGCCGAGAACTGCTTCGTGAGTTTGCCCAGGTCTTTGTGCGCCCAGAGGTCGCGGCCATTCAGCGCCTGGTCCGCCGCCAGTCCCAGTTCCTGCCAGTTCACCGAGATGTTGCGCTGGTCCTTGCTCCGGTTGAGCAGCAGCACGGCGATCCCGCCGCCCTGGAGCGGCTTGACGTAGACGTCTTCGTCGTCCGTGTGGCGGATGCGCTTGCCCTGCTTGCCCAGCGGGTCCTGGTCGACGGCTATCACTTCCCTGTTGGTGAGGATTTCGCGCGTGGCCGGCGTCATGTTGGCGAGGTCGTTGCCGGCTATGAGCGGCGCGGCCATAATGCACCACAGGCTGAAGTGCGACCGGTACTCGGTGTCCGTCATGCCGCCGTTGCCCACCTCAAGCATGTCCGGGTCGTTCCAGTGGCCGGGCCCGGCGTAATCGGCGAGTTCGGAGTTCATATCGGCTATGGTGAGCGCGCCGGCGCCGTAGTCCTTGCCTTTGCCCTCCCACTTGTCGAGGATGTCCGTGGTGGTCCGCCACATGTGGCCCACCGATGCGGCCCACGTCCACGGCTTCGAGGTTCCCCATTCGCACAGGCTGAACACGATCGGGCGGCCCGCGAGTTTCAGCGCGTCGCGCATGAGCGTGTACGATTCCTGTGTGGTCTGCCCCTCGGTGCTGCACCAGTCGTACTTCAGGTAATCGACGCCCCAACCGGCATAGGTGCGCGCGTCCTGGAACTCGTAGCCCCGGCTGCCGGGCCGGCCGCCGCAGGTCTTGCGCCCGGCATCCGAGTAGATGCCGAACTTCAGGCCCTTCGAATGAACGTAATCGGCGAGCGCCTTAATGCCGCTCGGGAACTTCTTCGGGTCGGCCTGGATGTTGCCCGCGGCATCGCGCGCCACCTGCCAGCAGTCGTCGATGACGATGTACTGGTAGCCCGCATCTTTCATTCCGCTGGCGACCATCGCGTCGGCGACTCTGCGCACCGCGTCTTCGTTTATGTTGCAGGCGAATTTGTTCCAACTGTTCCAACCCATCGGCGGGGTCTTTGCCAGCCCGTCGTCGAGAGCCGGCAGAGTTACCGAGAAAAGAGCGAAATAGGCGAGTACGGCAAGTATGCGTTGCATCGGTAGTTCCAGTCTACTCTGCGCCGGCCGCCTCCGTAACGCTGCGCGGCCGGGCGGCAACCTGAACCGCGGAACAAGGTCCTGCGCCGGCGGCCGGACGGGTCTGCACCATGCGCAAACGCCGCTGAGATATCCTGTTTGGGTGCCCCCGGAGAGGGGCAGACGCCAACACCGGGGGCGAAGGAACTGGGACCCGCGCACTGCTCACAGGACGGCATCTCCTCCATTCACCTCACTACCACCCTGCCGCCCCGGACGTCCCCGCAGTCCGCAGTTGGACACGAAAGGATCACGAATGGCATTTGAACCGGACAACACCGCGCAACCCCAGGTGTATCCTCCTTCCGCTGACTTTGCCGCCCGCGCTAACGTGCGCGGGCTGGAGGGCTACCGCGAACTGTACGACAGGGCCAGGGACAATCCCGAGGAGTTCTGGGGCGAACTGGCCGAACGCGAAGTGTTCTGGTTCGAGAAGTGGAACCGCGTGCTGGAGTGGAACGCGCCCTTCGCAAAGTGGTTCGTGGGCGCGAAGACCAACGCATCCTACAACTGCCTCGACCGCCATCTCGACGGGCCGCGCAAAACCAAAACGGCCATCCTTTGGGAGGGCGAACCCGGCGACACCCGCGCCATTACATACCAGGAACTGCACCGGCTGGTGTGCCGGTTCGCGAACGTGCTGAAGGCCCGCGGGCTCAAGACGGGCGACCGCGCCATCATCTACATGGGCATGGTCCCGGAGCTTCCCATCGCGATGCTTGCCTGCGCGCGCCTCGGCGTGCTCCATAGCGTGGTGTTTGGCGGCTTCTCGGCGGAAGCGTTGAAAGCGCGGATCCAGGACCTCGGCCCCAAGGTCGTCATCACCGCCGACGGAAGCTGGCGGCGCGGCAAGGAAGTCCGGCTGAAGGATATCGCCGACGAAGCTCTGGCGGAATGCCCGGATGTGCGGGACGTGATCGTACATCGGCGCACCGGGTCGGCCGTGAGCATGGTTGACGGGCGGGACCGCTGGTGGCACGAACTGGAGCGGAGCGCCGGCGACGAATGCCCCGCCCTGCCGCTGGACTCCGAACATCCTCTATTCACGCTGTACACGTCCGGCACCACCGGCAAGCCCAAAGGCATTCTCCACACAACCGGCGGATACCTGCTCCAGACGCTGATGTCTATGAAGTGGGTTTTCGATCTCAAAGAGGACGACGTCTACTGGTGCACGGCTGACATAGGCTGGGTGACGGGCCACAGCTACATCGTCTACGGGCCGCTCGCCGCCGGCGCAACAACGGTTATGTACGAGGGCGCACCGGACTATCCGAAATACGACCGCTGGTGGAGCATCGTCGAAAAGAACCGCGTGAACATCTTCTATACGTCGCCCACCGCCATCCGCGCGCTCATCCGCCAGGGCGACGCGTGGCCGGACTCGCACGATCTGTCGAGTTTGCGATTGCTCGGGTCCGTCGGCGAGCCCATCAATCCCGCCGCGTGGGAGTGGTATTACCGCGTCATCGGAAAAGAACGCTGCCCAATCGTAGATACGTGGTGGCAAACCGAAACCGGCTCCATTCTGATCTCCGCGATGCCAGGCGCGGCGCCGCTGAAGCCGGGCTCCGCGACGCTGCCGCTGCCGGGCGTGCTGGCGGACGTGGTGGATTTTCACGGCAACCCGGTCGAGCCGGATGCGGAGGGTTTCCTGGTGATCCGGCGCCCCTGGCCCAGCATGATCCGCACGCTGTGGGGCGACCCGCGCCGTTACGAGGACACCTACTGGTGCCGCATGCCCGGCGTATATTTCACCGGCGACGCCGCGCGGCGCGACGCCGACGGCTACTTCTGGATCCTCGGCCGTGTCGACGACGTCATGAACGTCAGCGGTCACCGGCTGAGCACTATGGAAGTGGAGTCCGCGCTCGTGCGGCACCCGGCCGTTGCCGAAGCCGCCGTCGTCGGCCGGCCCGATGAGATAACCGGACAGGCCGTGTGCGCTTTCGTCACGTTGAAACAGGGCGCGTGGGACCGCGCGAAGCTCGGCCCGGAGCTGCGGCAGTGGGTGGCGCACGAGATCGGCGCCTTCGCCCGCCCGGCGGAAATCCGCTTCGCCGAGGGACTCCCCAAGACGCGCAGCGGCAAGATAATGCGGCGCGTATTGCGCGAAATCGTCACCACGCAAACCGTCACGGGCGACGTAACGACACTCGAAGACTTTTACGTGGTAGCAAAGCTGGCCGAACGGCGGCGGGAGGACGAAGCCTAGTTCGCGTGCTCTGCGGCGGCGCGGGGCCGGGCGGCCGGCGCCCGGTCTAAACGCTGACAAGAACTGTGACAGCCCTTGCGGGCGCCCTTGCGCCTCCCTGCTTGCGCAGCCGCTGGATCTGCCGTCCGGCCGCGTGCCTTCCGCCGCGTTTTCGCACGCGGGACACCGGCGGGTGGGGCGCTCTTCGAAGCGGCACACCACTGCCCTGGGGCCGGTCTATAATACGTAGCAACGGCGCGAGGTGGATGCTGAAAACGAGCGCCAACGGAGGGGAATCGTGGCAGATATTCAAGACAAACGTTCCAAAGAACTGCAAACTCGCTCTGGCGGCGGAATCGCACGCCGCGGCGAATTGTTCCCAAGCCTGTTCTCGTTGAGCCCGCGCGAGTTCTTCTCGGCCAGCCCATTCGAGTTGATGCGCCGGTTCACTGATGAAATGGACCGCATCTTCGCCGGGTTCGGCCGTAGCGAAGAACGCATGTGGGCGCCCGCGATCGAGGTACGTCAAAAGGACAACAACCTTGTCGTTACGGCCGAGCTCCCCGGGATCAAGAAGGAGGATGTGAAGCTCGAAGTCACCGACGATGGGCTCATCATCGAAGGCGAACGCAAACGCGAGGAGGAGCGGCGCGAAGAGGGCTACTATCACTCCGAACGCAGCTACGGGCGCTTCCGGCGTCTGATCCCGTTGCCTCAGGATGCCAATATCGACAAGGCGAATGCCTCTTTCAACGACGGCGTCCTGGAGGTGACCATCCCGGTGCCGCAGCAAGAACAGCGGCGGCGGGAGATACCGATTGAGACCGGGCCCAAGACGAGGACTGCCGGCGGCGGCGACTAGCGGCGCGTTCCCGACAGCACAGCCCCCGGCATAGGGGCGCTCCGCGAGCCTCTGGCAACGGCCGCGGAAACTGCTCTCTCACAGCCGCGGCGCGGTGCGGAGCTCAGCTCCGCATGTCGGCACCGGACCGCGGCCGTGAGAGAGCGCAAGCCGCCTACGCCCTGACGGTCTCGAAGTAGCCCTGCGCCAGTTCCGGCTTCGACTCTAGCGCGCGGCTCCAGCAGGCGCGGGCTTCGTCCGTCCGGCCCAGCGACTTCAGAACATGCCCGAGATTCACCAGCGCTTCCGCAAAATCCGGGTTCTCCGCCAGCGCCTCGCGGTACAGGCGGACAGCCTCCTCCGGCTGGCCGGACTTCTGTAACAGCAGCGCGGTGTTGTAGAGCAGCTCCGGAGTGCGGTCGCCTAAATCGACCAGCCTGCCGTGATACTCGAGGGCCTGGTCCATGTCCGTCCGCTCCAACGCGAGCTCGGCCAGACCGCGCAGCGCATCCAGCGACTTCGGATCGGAGTTGAGCGCCTGCTCGTAGGCCAACTGCGCCAGTTCGCGGTCGCCGATCTTCCAGTAAGCGAGGCCGAGGTTCATCTGAGCCTCTATCCAGTCCTTGCGCTTCTTGAGACAGCTCTCGAAGGCGTCGGCAGCGCCGCGGAAGTCGCCTTTCTGTAGCCGGACATAGCCGATCCTGAAGCGCGGCTCGGCGTTGTCGGAGTCTTTTTCCAGCACCTTGGCGTACGCCTTCTCGGCCTCGTCAAGTTCGCCGGACTGCTCCAGCGCCAGCGCCAGATTCCAGAGCGCGTTGAGCGCGTTCGGATCGAGCTTGACGGCCTGCTGATACGCGTCGCGGGCTTCCTTAAGCGCGCCCAGTTCCTGCCTCACTACACCAAGGTTCGTGTACGCGGCCGCGGAGTCTGGTTTCACCTTGATGGCTTGTTGATACGCCTCGGAAGCCTGCTGCATGCGCCCGCCCTTCTGGTGCGCCAGGCCCAGATTAAACCAGCCTTCGAAGTGCGAGGGATCCGCATCGACCAGCAGCGTGCAGAATTTCGCCGTCAGCTCGTACTCGCCCCGCGCCGTGGCCCAGGCGGCCAGGCCTTCGAGCGCCGTGGTGGACTGCGGCTTGATCTCGAGCAGTTTCTCGGCGTTCTGCCGAACCAGGTCCCAGTCCCGCTTTGACATGCCCAGAGCGATCAGGTTGGAGAGCGCCTCTTCGCTGTTCGGATTGCGCGCCAGGACTTTGCGGTACGCATCGGCCGCATCGTCGTAACGCGAGGCCAGGTGAAGGGCCGTCGCGCGGCCGAACTGCGCCGTTTCGCTGTCCGGATCGAGCGCCAGGCAGCGGTCGAACGCATTCAGCGCCACCTGCGCCTGCTTCAGGTGCAGCGACGCGATGCCCAGCCCCAGGAAGGCGTCGGTGCGCTCGGGATTCAGCTCCAGCGCCTTCTGGAAAGCATCGGACGCCTCCTGCCACTTGTTCATCCGCTCGAGACAGAGCGCCAGATTGAACCACCCGCTGACGTTCTTTGGTTCGAGTTCGACAAGCTCCCGGTAGCTGTTGACAGCACCCTCGAACTGGCCTATTTCGAACTGGATCAGCGCCATGGCCGAGTAAATGTCGGCCGTTTTTTCACCTTTGGTGATCGCACGCTGCAATTCCCTCAGCGCATCTTCCGGCTTGCCGTCCAGGTGCAGGGCCGCGGCCCTGGCATAGTGCCGGGACGCCTTGGGGCTTTCTGTGCGCGGGACAAACTCGATTGGCCCTGCGCCCATGGGTTTTTTAGGAGTCATACTTAATGACCTCGCCTTTTTCGAACTGCCCTGCGGCTCCCGGCCTGCCAGGCCGTACCGCCGGACTAAAGCACACTGCTACGACATACTGGGCGACAGCCACGCGCATACTCTGCCGAGCATATCGTCGTGGTGCCGCACGCGCATCCAGTAAATCCGCGGCCGGTCGTCCGGCTCGCCCGAAAAACCTACCCCGCCTCGCGGAAGCAGGTCGTCGTGGAAGAAATCCACCAACCGGCCGTCAATCGAAATCCGAAAGTCGCTGCCTCTCGCCTGAACCTCCACCCGCATCGGCTTCTCAATATCAAGACCTTCGCGAATGGGAATCTCCACACCGCCGGCAGCCTCGCCGCCAATCACCACCGATCGCTCCAAAACAAGCGGTTTCCCCGGCCCCGCGGGAGCCCTGAGCCGCACGGAGTAGTAGTTGCGAAGATCGGACGCCCGGAATACCGCGGTCATGCTGCGGCGCGCAATCTGGCCCGCGAACTCGAAGTCGTAATCGCGCAGTTGCATCGTGGACCGTTGCAGCATCAGACGGCCTACCCTCACCGCGGTCGGCTCGTGCAGCCAGGCGCGTGTCCAATCGCCATTGCCGAACCAGCCGTCAAGCGGTTTGCCAAAATCAGCTTCGATCACAATGGCAGCGCGCTGTTCGATGGCCTCCTGCACGGAACTGCCCGCCGGCGTGCCGAGCATGGCCAGGCTGCCCGTAACGACGGCCGCCGTAACAAGCAGCCAGCCAGGTATTCGCGCGACGAACGAGCGCGCCTGGATGGAATCTGAGGCGCTCATCTGAAGAACCTCGATGCGGTTTTCCACATTCCGCCTCCGGCGCCCGCAGCCGCCAGCAGTTCCTCCCGGTCTTCCGTGTCCGGCTCGCCGTCGAGAACCGGCAGGAACCTCTGCCCTCCGCTCGGGAAAATCGCGCCGCACGGCGCCAGGCCGCTGGCGCCCGGCTGCGGCACGATAAACCCTGTAAGAGCGCCCGATTCAAGCGGCAGCCGCCGCGCGCGCCTGACTGGCTCGGGCTCCGGAATTACGAGCGCCGGAAGCAACTCCTCGACGGACTTCGTGACCACGATCGTGTGGTCGTCGAAATCCACTGCTTCGAAGTACGTAAAGCCAAAAAGCGGGTAGCCCGCCAGGGGTGGCGTCTTACGGTCTTCCGGCAAGATGAAAACACCAGCGGGGTACGTAAAACAAAGAGCCGCCTGCGCCGCCTCGCCGCGCCGCAGCGCGGCGGGCATCGTGCCCGGCCTGAGACCGGGTTCATAAGGACGCGCCCCGGCTCGTATCGCAGGGAGCGCCATTGCCGCCGACGGCGTGAAATGTGCCCGCACCTGTAACGGGATCCCGGAAATGGCGGCCTGCCGCGCCGCAGCCAGGTCCGCGAACCGCACATTTACGTGCAGCACACCCGCGAGCGCCACGCCGGCAACTGCCGCCGGTCCCCTGGAACTCGCTTCCGGCAGAAGCGCGTAAGGCGGGGAGAACACAGTGCCCTCGCCGGCGGCCCGCGCCAGCCGGGCGGGTGCGGTAAGCCGCAGATGCGACTCGTTTCCACTGGCGATGGTCCCGGCAGCCGCTATGCGGGCCGAGCGGCCGGCAAGCCTCAGCCTGATCGCAGCATCCTGGAACGCGATCGATTGCAGTTCGGGTGGGCAATCCTGCGGCTTGACGATAGCCCCGGCAGGCTGGAGATCGAGGCTCCCGAGCGCGCGCCGGATCTGCCCGGCGGCTGGAAGCGGCAGGCCGCGGCGCAACTCGGGATGGCGGAAAGGCGGGGCCGGACGCGGCTCCCGGCGGAAGCTCGACGAAGGCGCGAACGGCTTCACCGGAGCGCCCCTGCGATAGCCTGCCACGGCCACGCCGGCAGCCTTTCCGGGCCCTTCTTCGAACCGGCAAACCGGCAGCGCCGCGGCGTGTATCGGGAACGCCGCACCCGCTATCTGCGGAGCGGTCATCGCGGGCGCCCGCGGGGGTTGCCGCCGCAAAAGGCCGCTTCCGCACACGCCCGGCGCGGTGATTTCGGCTGGGGCGAACGCGTATGAAACCGGACCCGCCACAAACGGCGCCGCGCCGGGCTTTGCCGCGCTCGCGATTGCCTTCGCTCGCGGAGCGCCGTACCGCATTTCCCCGCCGGAGCGGGCCTCTCCGGCGACGGAGGCTCGGGCCGCGCGCGCCGGCGGAAGCACCGGGAAAGCCTCGAAGTCGACGGAGGTCCAAACGGCGTGCCGCGGCCCTCCCGCCGGAGCGACGCCCTTCGACTCCACCCTGCCCGCCTCGATCCGCCTTGCGGCTGAAATGGCATGCTTGGCCTCCGGCATGGCCGGCGCGGATGCCGCCGCTGCGGCAACAGAGGCCTCCTCAAGGCGCGCTCCGGACGGCGCCTGCCGAATCTCCGGAGGGCGCACCGCTCGCCGCCCCAGCGCCGGCAGGCCGTGATGCGGGCCGGCGTCGAGCCTCAGGCCGGGCATCCGGACCTCCGGCGCACGCAGTATGCCCCCGAAACCGTCCATCGGCACGGATTCCAGCGCCTTTGGGCGGCACCGCACCGGTATGGGGTTGGTCGTGTCCACCCGCCCGCGCCTGATGCGCGGGTTGAACACGGGCACGCGCGGCGCGCGCACCGTGATCCCGCCGGAGGCAGCCAGCAGCGGGCTGTTGCACCGCGCCGGAACGGAGACGATCTCTTCGATCTCCCCCTCGACCGGAGCCCCGCTAATGCGCACCGGCAGCGTCAATACGGGCAGGACCGGGCGCGCCGCGTGGGCGGCCGGGCCAAATTCCACTATGCGATTGTTTGCCAGCCTTGCAACCGGCCGGACATGCAACGCCATCGGCCGGCTCGATTCGGCCAACACCAACGCGCGCAGCGGCGGCAGGGGCGAAAGCAGGCGGCAGACCGGTTCGAGTCCGAAAACGGCTGCGTACCGCGCGCTCTCGCGTCTTCCGGCATATGCGGCGTGCGCGGAAACACCCGCCAGATCGCACGCCTGGGTACGCCCGAACTTCGGGTGGCGCGCCGTGCGCCGCGGCAGGGTCGCCGGGGTCACACCGAAACCGCTCCCGGCAAGCAGTGGAACCAGCCGGCCTCGCCGGAAATGCGGAGCTGCCCTTCGGAACCCGCAGATGCCCGCCGGCTCCGTTGAGCCTGCATCCGCCGCGCCCGGAACTGCGCCAGGCAAGGCCGGAATGCAAACCGCATGCTTCCGGACGCAAGGTTCCGCGCTGAACAGCGCCGCGCCCGCAAACGGCGTTAGACGGTGCGGCAGCGCTCCACAAGCAGGAACGCCGCTCACCGCAAAAGGAACGGGCTCCCGCGGCATCACCATCGTGCCCACACGCAATCTGGGCGGAGGAATAGTGCGCGAGCGCGCGAATCGCCGCCGCGGACGGGGCTCGATGGTGAAGAAGCTGAATGGGCCGAACTGGCCGCCGATCGCAGCGCGCAGCGCCGGAATCATCGTCGCCGGCACATCCGACCGGAACGCCCCCTGGATAGCGGGCTCCGGACGGAGCGCCGTTCGCGGCGCGGCTGCCGAAACCGGGGCCGGCGGCACGCCGGCGAACCCGTACGTGCGATTCACGGCCGGCCCGCCTGAAGAGACCGCCTCGCGCGCCGCGGCCAGGGCGTCGGCATGAATAACCGGCGGGATAAGAAACTCGACTTCCGGCGCGTGCCGCAGCGCGAATTCAAAGTCGTTCGCCTGGGCAGGCTCCAGGAAAAGATCGCACATCGGCGGCGGAGGCGGAACCGGAGGCTGCTGTGTGGCAACCAGCCGCGGTCCCGGCGCCTGCGGCCAGCGCCGGCGCGTGCCGGCCGGCATCGGAATCGTCTGCCTCGGCGGTTCGGGCGCCGGCTCACGCACTTCGGGCATTTTGGGCTCCCGCTCCGCGACGGGCGCCTCATCTTCTTCGAAGTCGCCCAAACGATCCAGGGCCGCCCGCGCCAATTCGTGATAGCGCCTGCGATGGTCGTCCGAGCAGAAGTCCGGATCGGCCATCTGCCGCACCATCGAGACACGTTTGCCACAAAAAAGGCACGCCATGCGCCGTATTCCTGAACCCCCCACCGGCTCGGCAGCGCCGCTTGGCGCGCCGGGGGGCCGCGCTCAATTATACGGACATTCGGTGGTGTTTTTACAAGGGAAATTTCATTGTTTTCACTAACTTGACCTTATTCTTACCAGAGATAGACACCGGCTGCTGACGTTAGTGAGTAGTACCGCCGGAGCAATATAAACCGAGGTCATGGGAAGAATACTGCGTGCGGTTCTAATCGTCAGCCATCGGGGGCGGGCCGCTGCCCAAAGGCTGCGGAGGACGGTACAATTTAGAAACGGCGCCGTTTGCGACAGCCGCAGGGTTCCCGTGCTGCTCCCGTGGGCGCCGATCCCGCGCGCAACTGAATGAATATTGACATCGGCAGTGCGCTGATAAATGTAGCGCTTTTTTGGATTCTAACCACCCCCCACGAGTTCGCCCACGCATGGGCGGCGACGAGGTTGGGTGACGATACCCCCCGCAAAGAGGGCCGGCTCACGCTGAACCCCCTCGCGCATGTCGATTGGCTCGGCACGGTGCTGTTGCCCGCCGTCACATCGCTGTTCGGCGCCGGTTTCCTGGGCTGGGGCAAGCCGGTCTCAACCGACGTCTCGCGCTTGAAGGGGCGGTGGAATGGACTGGCGGCCGTGGCGCTGGCCGGCCCCGCAAGCAATGTCGTGCTGGCCTTTATGTTCGGGATCGCCGCGCACGCTCTCGCCGTCGCGCACAACCAGTTCGCAGGAGCAGCCCTGCATGCAAGCGTGCTCAGCATGTACCTGGCGCTGTTCAACCTGATTCCCGTGCCGCCGCTGGACGGCTCGAGACTCCTATTGGCGGCTCGCTTGCCGGCATTCATCTATGAGGAACTGGCGCGCTTCGGTTTCGTGCTGCTGGTTTTGGCGTTCGGCGCTTCGGGACTGGGCCGCTGGCTCGCGGAACTGAGCTGGACGGGAACCAGCGCCATCATGGCACTGTTCGGCTGAGATCCCCTGCCGCTTCGCCGCGACTCTCCCCGGGCGCGGCTCGCCGGGTCCTGACGCCGGTTGTATCTGTTTGCCTGCGGGTCAGAAACCTATATCGAACTCCCGGAAGAACGGGTAACCCGGCAGCACCCATAGAAACAGGGAATAACATCTCGTTGCGCCGGCAGCACCTCAAGCCGGGAATTCACCTCTCCGGAGGCAGTTCCAGAGATGCCTTGGCAAGCGCGCGTTGCAACGTTCTGACCGCTTCTTCCGCCGTCAGCCCGCGGGAAATGGACAACTCGTTCACAAGCATCGTACGCGCGCGATCGAGCATCTTCGCGTCGCGAAACGAGAGCGGCTTCTCGCGCTGCTGCACGAGCAGGCACTTGAGCACCTCGGCAATCTGCTGCAATCCGCCCAGGCGCATTTTCTCGAGATTGCTCTTGTAACGGTCTTTCCAGTCCTTCGTTGCCGGGCAACCCGGTTCGGCGAGAAATGCCAGCATGCGTGCAACCTCGCCGTTTCGCGTCACCTTGCGCAACCCGACTTCCTGCACGTGGGAGAACGGGATCATCACCATGAGCCCGGCGCCGTTCAGACGCAACAGATAGAATTTCTCGCGGTGGTCTCCGAAAGAACGAACCGAGATATTCTCTATTGTTCCAATCCCCCGATTAGGATAGAAAACCTTCTCACCGATCTGAAACGTCATCTGCCGACCTTTTGCTCGAATGGCGTTCTAGTTCGGCGGGGGACGAACTAAGAAACAAATTTAAACTGGCCGATTTGCAAAGTCAATCCTAAGTAGGCTCGCCCCGGAGGCGTGCTTCAAGTAATTAATATAAATGGCCATTAATACGCAATAGCGCGATCTGAAGCCATCCCGGATGAAACTTATCCACCTTGCATTAATGCCCTGCGGCGGCTCGCGCCAGGCGCACGGCGGCATCTTGGCATCGGCACGGAAGAACAGACTTGGCCGGACCGCGGTGCTGCCCACGAAGCCATCTTTGCCTTAACGCACGATCTATGCCGCGCGCGGCGCGGCGTTTTCAACTCGCGGAGCGACGCCTTCGAAGCGCTTGAAGTTCTCATGAAAGCGGCGCGCCAGATTGATTGCGGCGCGGTCGTACGCATCCTGATCGCTCCACTGCGCACGCGGGTCCAGCAGCTCATGCGGCACGCCCGGGACGCCCTCCGGAACGAGCACGTTGAACACCGGATGCGGATGCGCGGGCACGTCGCGCAGCTTGCCTTCGACCGCCGCGGCGATTATCGCGCGAGTAAGCGGCAGGTCGATGCGATGTCCCACTCCGTATCCCCCGCCCGCCCATCCGGTATTCACCATCCAGGTTTCGCAGCGATGCTGCCGCAGGCGGCTGTCCAGCATGCGCGCGTAGATCTCCGGATGACGCGGTAGAAACGGCTCCGCGAAGCATGCGCTGAACCGGGCCTGCGGCTCGCGCCCGAGCGCGCTTCCGGCGCCGCCCGCCCTGGCCGTGTAGCCGCTCAGGAAGTAGTACATCGCCTGCTCGGCGGTGAGACGCGAAATGAGCGGCAGCACGCCGAAAGCGTCTGTTGTCAGGAACACTATGCACGACGGATGGCCGGCGACGCTCGGAATCACCGCGTTGTCGATGAACGCCAGCCGGTACGCGGCTCGCGTGTTCTCCGTGTACTCGTCGGAGTTGAAGTCGAGCAGCCGTGTAGCCGTGTCGATCACTACGTTCTCGAGAATGGTTCCGAAACGCACCGCGTGCCAGATCAGCGGTTCTCTTTCTCGCGAAAGATGTATGGCTTTCGCATAACATCCGCCCTCGAAATTGAACACGCCGTCGTCGCTCCAGCCGTGCTCGTCGTCGCCTATGAGCCGCCTGCCGGGAGCCGCCGACAGCGTCGTCTTTCCGGTCCCGGAAAGGCCGAACAGCAGCGCCACGCTTCCGCCGGCTCCCTGGTTCGCCGCGCAGTGCATGGGCAGCACGCCGCGCTCCGGCAGCAGGTAGTTCAGTACCGTGAACACCGCTCTTTTTATCTCCCCCGCGTAGCTCGTGCCGGCGATGATGGCCATCTTGCGGCGGAAGCTTATGGCGATGGCGGTTTCCGCCTTCGTACCGTCCTCATCCGGATGCGCGTGGAACCCCGGCGCGAAGATCACGGTGAACTCGGGAACGTGCTCCTCGGTCTTCAGAGGGTCGGGGCGGATAAACAGTTGACGCGCGAAAAGGTTATGCCAGGCGTGCTGGGTGACAATACGGATGGGCACTGTGTAGCGCGCGTCGGCGCCGGCGTAGCAGTCCTGCACAAACGCATCCTGCCCTTGCCAGAACGCGGTCATCCGCGCATGAAGCACGTCGAAGTGAAACTCCGACATCTCCTGGTTCGCCGGCCCCCAGTTGACGGAGTATTCCGTCGCGCCGTCCCGGACGATGAATTTGTCGCGTGGCGGCCGCCCCGTGAACTGTCCGGTCCGGACTACGTAGGAACCTCCGCTGGCGAACAGCCCCTCGTGCCTCTGCACCGAGTGTTCCAGCAGCGCCGCTGTGCCGAGGTTCCAGTAGGCGACGTTTACATTCCGAAAGCCGTGCTCGCGCAGGCCGTAACGGCTGGGGCGCACCCCCGCATTCTGCATTGTCCGCAGCCCCTCCTTTTGTGCTCAATCTAGCACGGGCAGGGCGGATGAACGCCGGACGGAACGCGAGCGCCGGGTGCGTTCCGTCATAATGGTAGCGATATGTTCCGAAGTCTCCTGCTCGCCGCCGCAGCCGCGGCCCTGGCCGGCACGGCAACCGCGCAGGTGATCGAATTCGAGTCGAGCGGGTTGCGCTATCAGACGCTTAGCCGGGACGGCATCACCGTGATGTTCGCCTATCTGCCCACACCGCTGCGGAACTACGAGATCATGCAGGTGGCGATCTCGAACGGTTCGGATGACGCCGTGACCGTTCGCCCGGACGATTTCACGTTCCGCCGGGAAACCGGGGCGACGATCCCGGCGGCGCCGGCGAAATCCGTAGTGAACGATCTGCTCCAGCGCGCCAGCCGCGATGACGTGATCAAGCTCGTAAGCGCATACGAGTCGGGACTTTTCGGCATCACTCGCAAGCCTTCGACAAACGGCTACGTGCAGCGCCGGCAGGCGTTCCTGGCGGAAATGGGTTCGAGCAAGCTGAACGCGGCAGCCGCGGCATCGGCGATAGCGCTGGTGCTCACCAGGCTCGCCCCGGGCGATTCCACCGACGGCGCTGTCTTCTTCCCAACCGGCGGCAAGCCGCTCGGAGCCGGCACGCTGACCGTGACAGCAGCCGGCCGCGTGTTCGAGTTCCATGCAGATCCGCAAGGCGGAGGCCGTCCCCTGCGCAGGCGCGAGCCGGCGCAGGAACCGCCCGAGACGCATAACCCAAACTGAGCCGCGCCGCCCGCCTGCGAGGAATACCAGCCAGCCTGCGCCTACTTGTGTCCCCGGCGCCGGTCCAACGCCCGCCCGGCGATTTCAGCCGCTATGGCAAGCCCCAGCCCGGCTAGGGCATCCGCCAGGAAATGGTATCTCCCGTACACCGTTGCAATGGCGATCAGCCCGGCCAGTACGAGCAGGAATTGACCAACCCAGCGGTGTTCCGGCAGCGTCCGCATGATCCCGAACGCCCCGCAGAACGCCCCGGCGACGTGCGCGCTGGGAAATACGCTGATGTGAATCCCGTAACCACCCACCAGCCACAGATTGAACCGCCTGAAGATGGTCATGTAGCCGGGCAGGTCCTGCCCCGCGAAAACCGTCCGCGGCGGCTCGGAGGGGAAGTACGGAAACAGCGCATACGCCGCCAGCGTTCCCAGCAGGAACGTGATCATGTACCTGTCCGTGCGTTCCGGACGCTTGTACAGGTACAGCATCACCACGCCGAACACCGGCACCGCGTAGACCAGAGAATAGGCGATCTCGAGCGCCGCCGGCAGAACCGGCCCGAGGAACTCGATGGCCGCCCGCACACCCCACTGGTTCAACACCATGCGGTCCCAAACCACCCAGGCGTTCTCCAGTTCATAGCTGTGCACCGGGGGCGCAAACCAGCCCATCTCCCGGTACGCCAGCAGGATCATCGGGAGCGGATACCAGTTGCGCAGCAGTTTCAGGATCGGACGCCCCCGCAGCGGCTCGGCCCGCGACGCAATCCACACGCCCGCCATCACCAGCACATTCATGGCGATGGTCACAGCCGGAATAGGCGGCCGGAGATGCAGCACGAGCGCCAGCACCGTCGTGTACGAGAAGTACGCCACAAGCAGCCACTCGGACACCCGCAGCGCGGGTTTGTGTTTAAATGTCACGAATTTTCCGGCGAAATCGCGGCTGGCTTCGGTGGCGGGGCCATGCTTTGCTGCGAGCACTTCTCTCATTCATACCAGAATGGGCCCGCTTCCCGGAAAACAAATCGCAATTTTCTCTTGCCTCCGTCTCACACAGCCTTAAAATCGATCCATGCCGGCCCGTGCGTTTCTAATCGGCGTTCTGGCGGCCGTTGCCGCCGCCCAGGACCTGCCGGTAACCGGCCTGGCCGGAGTCGGGGTGATGACCGCCGACCTCGAGCAGGCGCGCCAGTTCTACACCGGCGCCCTCGGCTTTTCCGAAGCGTTCAGCCTTAAGAACGAGCGGGGCCAGGTTGTATCCGCTTTCTTCAAAGTCAATGACGACCAGTACATCCAGGTGACGGCGGGTCCGTATGCGGACATCCGCATGGCCTATGTTTCATTGCTCACAACGGACATTCAGGCGCTGCGCCAGGCGCTGCTGCGCCGCGGTGTCATTCCCGCCCCAACCACGCAAAATCCCGACGGCAGCCGGATGATTTTCCTGAAAGACCCCGATGGAGCGCGCATCGAATTCGTCGAGCGGCCGGCAGGCTCGCAGGAAGCAAGGGCGCGCGGAAAGTACATGACACCCCGGAGCGTTTCACGGCGCCTCTGGCACGTAGGCATGGTGTCCGGCGACTTCGCGCGCTCTTCCGCCTTCTACACCGGCAAACTGGGGTTCAAGGAGTTCTGGCGCGACACTTCCGCCAACGCCGATGCCCGCTGGATGCAGTTCCTGCTGCCCGGACAACGCGGCGACGTGCTGGAGTTGACCCTGCTCGGCGGCAATGAAAGCTACGGCTCCATGCAGCACATCTGCCTTGTCGTTCCCGACGTCAGAGCGGCTATACGGAAGCTCGCCGACAACGGCTTGCCCGCAGCCGACCAGCTACGTCCCAGCTTCTGGCGAAACGGCCGCAGAGTGCTCAATCTCACCGATCCCGGAGGTACGCGCATAGAACTCATGGAACCTCGCCCGCCGCGCTAGCGGGTATTGGCTTCGCCCCTGAACCATGATATAGTCGCTGTGGTTAAGGGAATTTAATTTTTCTTCACAGATTCATGCCACCGCAGATTGAACCCAATGTCTGCCCTCATCCTGAACGTAGCCGGAAATCCCTCAAGCCTGTGTGAGCGCTCTCGGACACTGAGCGATGCGGGATTCGGCGTCCTCGAAGCCGCCACCGGAGCCGAAGCGCTCGAGATCGCGCGCAGGCGGCTGCCCGAACTGATTCTGCTGGACGTGAGCCTGCCCGACATCGATGCTCTGGAGGTGTGCCGCCTGATAAAGTCCGATCCGGCCACGCGGTCCACCGGCGTCGTACACATCTCAGCCGTCGCAGTGGAAGATAACGCCCGCGTCGCCGGCTTGGATAGCGGCGCCGACGCTTATATAGTGGAGCCGGCAACTCCCGGGCTGCTTGTGTCCACTTTGAATGCCGTAATCCGGCTCACCCGGCAGTGGACGATCCCCGCGCCGCGGCAAGCGGATGCGGCAAGGCAAGGCGCCCGAAGCGCGGCGGCGACAGCGGACACTCCGGCTCACGTTGCCGAGACGGCGCTGCTTGAGCCCGGGAAAGAGACGGGCGGCGAAATTCCGGAGAGCGGGCGGGCGGGCATAACCGGCGCAAGGGCGCGCGAGGAAGCGGAAGCCGCCGTCGGCCGGCTGGCGCGCCTGCACACGGTTATGGCCGCACTGGTCGAGGCGGCTACAACCGATGAGGTGCTCGACGCCATCATCGGGCGCGTCATGGCCGCTTCAGGCGCAGAGACCGGAGTAGTGGCGCTGCTGCCGGAGGACGGCGCCGAGCTGATCGGTGTGCGGGTGCGCGGTTACAACGCCGAAGCCGCCGAGCGTCTGCGCCGCATCCCGCTTGACGCCCGCTTACCCATCGCAGAGGCGGTGCGCACCGGCGAAATCGTCGCGGTCAGCAACTCCCTGGCAGACCCGCGGTTCCCGATCCTCCCCGAATTGCTTCCGGGCAACCCCGGCGCCGCCGTGGCCATTCCGCTGAGTGCCGGAGATCGAATACTCGGCTCGCTGGGAATTCGCTTCCCGAAACCGCGCGAGTTTGCGCGCGAAGAACTCGACGTGTTCCGCACGATAGGCCACGCCTGCGCTCAGGCGCTCGAGCGCGCGCGCCTGTTCGACCTGGAGCAGCGCGCCCGCCGCGAACTGGAGCGGAGCGAAGCCCTGCGCAGGCGGGACGAGCAGGCTTTGCGCGAGAGCGAGGCAACGCTTCGCTTCGTGACCGAAGTCTCGCCCAACAACATCTTCATTCAGGGCCGCGATCTCCGCTACACATGGATCTCGAGGCCCATACCGCCGCTCAAGTGCGAGGACTACATCGGCAAGACGGATTTTGAAGTGTATGCGCCGGCCGAAGCGGAGGAATTGTCGGCCCTGAAGCGCCGGGTTCTCAGCGAGAAACGCGCGGTTTCAAGCGAGATTACGCTCGAAATGGACGGCGTGGCGCACGTCTTCGATGCTGTTTTCGAGCCACGCCTGGACGCCGCGGGCGAGGTGATCGGGCTCGTCGGTTACCTCCGCGACGTCACCGAAAAGAAGCAGATCGAAAAGCGGCTCCAGCAGGCCCAGAGACTGGAGAGCATCGGGGGGCTGGCGGCAGGCATAGCCCACGATTTCAATAACCTGCTCACGGGCATTCTGGGCAGTGCCAGCCTTCTATCGGAGGAATTGGAGAACGCATCCGATAACGTCAAGCGCATCGTTTCGAGCGGTGAGCGCGCGGCAACGCTCACCCGGCAATTACTGGCCTACTCCGGCAAGGGCCGGTTCGTATTGGCGAAGGTTGATATCTCCGAGACCGTGCGCGGCATGATGGACCTGATGCGGCTCACCGTGCCGGACAATGTCCGCATCGATTATTGCCTCGATGGTAATCTTCCGGCTGTTTCGGCCGACCCCAGCCAGATGCAGCAAATCGTCATGAACCTGATTACGAACGCCGCGGAAGCCATTCCGGAAGGACAGAGCGGCTGCGTCAGGGTCGAAACCGGGGTCCAGACGCTGAGCGGGCCTGTTACAGACGCCGCCGGCGCCGAGGTTCGGCCGGGCACTTACGTGCGCCTCTCGGTGACCGACACGGGAGTGGGTATCCAGCCGGCTGTTGCGGCGCGCATGTTCGAACCGTTCTTCAGCACGAAGTTCACGGGCAGAGGACTGGGACTGGCGGCAGTCTCAGGAATAGTCCGCGCGCACAAAGGCGGAATAATGGTTCACAGCGAGCCCGGAAGCGGAACGGAAGTGCGGGTGCTGCTGCCATGCGGCCAAGACGGTGGAGCGCAGAAACCGGTGGTGCTGGTGGTGGACGACGAAGATTACGTCCGGAATTTCATCGTGGCGGCTCTCGAGCGCAACGGGTACGAGGTTCTGAGCGCAGCCTGCGCCGGGGAGGCCCTGGCGGCGTGGGCGAAAGCAAAGGACCGCATCGACGTGGCCATCGTGGATGTGCTGATGCCGGAGCGGGGCGGCGGCGAGGTCCTCGCGGAGATACGGCGGCAGCAGGGCCGCGCGCGGGTGCTGCTCACCAGCGGATATGAACGGCGCGACGCGACGGACTTGTGCGGCGGCTGGCCGGCCGATGGCTATCTCCAAAAGCCCTACACGGCGGAAACGCTGCTGCGGGCGGTTGCGGCGGTAATCGAACAGCCGGATCTAGATTCCCAGCGAACGTAGTCCGGCTATCAGCCGGGCTATGTCTTCCTCGTCGTTGTAGAGGTGCGTGGCGATGCGCAGGTACTCGTGCCGCGCGGATGTCAGAACGCCGCGCTCCTTCAGCGCAGCCGAGATCGTCTTCGGCTCCCTGCCGGGGAAGCACGCGGCGACAAGAGGCGAATCAAAATGCGGCGATTCGTCATAGGGCAGCCGCGCGCCGAGCTTCCTGAGTTCCTCTCGAAGCAAACCGGCCAGCCCTTGCACGCGCTTCTCGACAGCCCCGGGCGTCAGTTCGAGGAACATATCCACAGACGCTTTCATCGCGTACAGCGCCGGGAAAGGAAGCACCCCGCCCTCGTACTTCTCCGCTTCCGCGGCGAATTCCGGCGCGCCGTGGTGCAGGTTGTCGACATTGCGCCAGGTCTTGTGGCTGCGCCAGCCGACCACAGACGGCCGCAAGCGCTCGCTCACCGATGGCCTCACGTACATAAAACCCGAGCCAGGAGGCGAAAGCAGCCACTTATACCCATGCGCGAAATAGGCATCGGCCTCGAACGCCTGCACGTCGATCTTCAGCGCGCCCGCGCTCTGGGTCCCGTCCACGAAAAGCAGCGCTCCGGCATCGTGCGCCAGGCGCGAAAGCTCCGCCAGCGGCGGGCGGAACCCGTTCGTGTAGTTCACCTCGCTGAGCACCACCACGCGCGTTGCGGGGGTGACGGCTTCGGCGATGCGCTCCCACGAGGTTTCGACGAACTCGACGCCCGCCGTGGCGAACATCAGCGGCGAGTAGATGTTGTTCGGGAACTCGTTCTCGAGCGTTACTATGCGGTCGCCCCTGCGCCAGTCGATGCCATTGAGAAGCATGCTCAGCGCCGAGCAGGCATTTCCGACGAAGGCGATAGACGAAGGCTCCGCGTTTATCAGCCGGCCGAGCGATGCCCGCAGCGCATCCGCGTCGTCGAACCAGGTAAGGAAGTCCGAGCAGGCGAGCTCGTTGCGGCGTTCGTGGTGGCGCGCGACGGCGTCCATGCTGCGGCGCGGCATCTGGCCGAACGTCGCGGTATTGAGGTAGGTCCAGCGCGCGAGCGAGGGAAACTCCCCGCGTACCGCGCGCCAGTCCGGTTCGTTAACAGGCATTCCTGGCCGCCCGGACACAGTCCGCAATGCACCTGGCGGCTTCATTCACATCCATCGTGGTGGTCTGTTTGCCGCGGCGTTCCACCACCTCCACCTGCCCCTGCGCGAGCTTCTTCCCGACGGTGATGCGGAACGGGATGCCGATGAGGTCGGCATCCTTGAACTTCACGCCGGGGCGCTCGTCGCGGTCATCCATGAGCGTGTCCAGGCCGAGCTGGCGGCATTCGCCGTAGAGGCGCTGCGCGGCTTCCATCTGCGCGGCGTCGCTGTTGTTGACGGGCGTAATGACCACCTCGAAGGGGGCAATTGGCACGGGCAGCGCCATGCCGTCCTTGTCGCTGTAAAGTTCAACGGCCGACGACAGGATGCGCTCGATGCCGATGCCGTAGGAACCCATTATGGGGGTGATCTCGTCCCCAGCGGCGTTCAGCACACGAAGCCCCATGGTGTCCGAGTAGCGGTAGCCGAGCTTGAAAATGTGGCCTATTTCGATGGATCTGTTAAGTTCCACCGCCGAGCCGCAGTGTATGCAGGCGTCGCCGGCGGCGGTCTGGCGGAGGTCGTGCCAGGCGGGCTTGAAATCCTCGTCCGGCGTGACGTGGCGCAGGTGGTAGTCGTTGCGGTTCGCGCCCGCGATCATGTTCTTGCGGCCGCGCAGGGCGTTGTCGGCCAGCACCGGCATGTTCTTCACGCCCACTGGCCCGAGCGAGCCCGCATCGGCGCCGAACCACTCGCGGATCTCCTCCGGATGCGCCGGGCGGATCTCCCGCGCGCCGGTGGCGTCGGAGAACTTAGCCTCGCTCAGCTCGTGATCGCCGCGGATCAGCGCCAGGAACGGCTTTCCATCGGCCACCATCACGAGCGACTTGATCTGCGAGGTGGCCGGCAGGCCGGTGAAACCCGCCACTTCGGCGATGGTCTTGATGCCGGGCGTGTGAAAGGGTTCGGGGTCGAGATCGCCCTCGGGGTCCGGCGCCTCCGGCGGCTTCGGGTGAGATACCGCCTTTTCGAGATTTGCCGCATACCCGCAGGATGGGCACTGGACGATAACGTCCTCACCGGCATCCGATTTGACCATGAACTCGTGTGACTGCTTGCCGCCCATGGTTCCCGAGTGCGCCTCGACGGCGACGAACTGGAGCCCGGCGCGCCTGAAGATCCGGCAGTAGGCCTCGTAGTGCTTCTGGTAGGCGGCATCGAGGCCGGCGGCGTCCAGGTCGAAGGAGTAGGAGTCCTTCATGATAAACTGCCGGACGCGGATGAGGCCCGAGCGCGGGCGTGGCTCGTCGCGGAACTTCGACTGGATCTGGTACCAGATCTGCGGCAATTGCTTATAGCTGCGGAGTTCGCCGCGTGCGATGCTGGTCATAATCTCCTCGGCGGTCATGCCCAGGCACATGTCGCGTCCCCAGCGGTCCTTCAGCCGGAACATATCGTGGCCCATGACGTCCCAGCGGCCGCTCTCCTGCCAGAGTTCGGCCGGGTGTACGGCGGGAAGCAGCAGTTCCTGGGCGCCGATGGCGTCCATCTCCTCGCGCACTATCGCGATGATCTTGTTCAGAGATCGCTGGGCGAGGAAAAGATAGGTGTAGAGGCCGGCGGCGAGCTGGCGAATGTAGCCTGCGCGCACGAGCAGTTTATGACTTGCGACTTCGGCCTCGGCGGGATCTTCCCGCAGAGTGGGAATAAACAGTTGACTCCAGCGCATTTTCGAGGGTCCGGGCGGATAGAATAGAAATCTTACCAAGGAACAGCAAGCGAATGAGAATAGCCATCGGCGCCGACCACGGCGGATTTGCACTCAAGGAGCACTTGAAACACTCGCTCGAGCAGCAGGGACACGCGGTTTTGGATCGCGGCACGCACTCCGAAGAGTCCTGCGATTATCCGGATTTTGCCGCCCTCGTGGGCTCGGATGTGGCCCAGGGGCGTGCCGAACGGGGCATCCTCGTATGCACCACGGGCGTGGGCATGTCCATAGCAGCTAACAAGATCAGCGGCGTCCGCGCGGCCTTGGGCTCCGCCCTCGACGAGGTGAGGATGACGCGGTCCCACAACGACGCGAACGTCCTGACCATAGGCGCCCGGTACACGGACCCCGCCTGCGCCGACGCCCTGGTTGCCGCGTTCCTTGAAACGCCGTTCGACCGCGGCGAGCGCCACGCGCGCCGCCTGGCCAAGATCGCGGCACTCGAGCCGCACAACGGAGGAGGAGGAGGAGGTGTCATGAGCGAGGCTTTGGGGCGGCTGGCGCAGCCGCTCAGTGTGGCGGATCCGGAGATCTACGCCGCCGTCCGCAAGGAACTGGAAAGGCAGAACAGCCGTCTGGAACTGATTGCGAGCGAGAACTTTACGTCCGAGGCGGTGCTCGAGGCCGCGGGCACGGTGCTGACGAACAAGTACGCCGAAGGCTATCCAGGCAAGCGCTATTACGGCGGCTGCGAGTTCGTTGACATCGCCGAAAACCTCGCGCGCGACCGCGCCAAGGCGCTGTTCCACGCCGAGCATGCCAACGTCCAGCCTCACTCGGGCGCGCAGGCCAATATGGCCGCCTATATGGCCGTGCTCGAACCCGGCGACACCATTCTCGGCATGAACCTCGATCACGGCGGTCACCTCACGCACGGCAGCCCGGTAAACTTCTCCGGCAAGCTGTACAGGGTGGTGCCGTACGGCGTGAGCCGGGACACCGAGCAGATCGATTATGACGAGTTGGCACGTTTGGCCGAGGCGCACAAGCCGAAACTGATCGTGGGCGGCGGCAGCGCCTACCCGCGCATCATCGACTTCGCCCGCATGCGCCGGATCGCCGATTCCGTGGGCGCCCTGCTCATGGTGGACATGGCTCACTTCTCGGGACTGGTCGCCGCCGGCCTGCACCCGAACCCGTGCGAATGGGCCGACATCGTCACCTCGACGACGCACAAGACGCTCCGCGGGCCCCGCTCCGGCATGATCCTGTGCCGCGAGGCGCTGGCCAAGGCCATCGACAAGGCCGTTTTCCCCGGCGTCCAGGGCGGCCCGCTGATGCACGTCATCGCGGCGAAAGCCGTTTGTTTCCTGCAAGCTATGCAGCCCGACTTCAAGGATTACCAGAAGCAGGTTCTGGCGAACGCCAAGGCTCTGGCGGCGAGTTTGGCCGAGGCGGGATACCGCATAGTGTCCGGCGGGACAGATACACATCTGCTGCTGGTCGATGTCTTCTCGAAAGGCATACGAGGGCGTGATGCCGAGAAGGCGCTCGATGACGCATACATTACGGCGAACAAGAACAAGATTCCGTTCGACACCAACCCGCCCGTGAACCCGAGCGGTATCCGGCTGGGCAGCCCGGCGGTTACGACGCGCGGCTTCAAGGAACCCGAAATGAGGGAGGTGGCCGCACTCATAGCGCGCGTGCTGGGAGCCATCGGAGACGAGCAGGTGCGCGATGAGGTGCGGGAGCGCGTCGGCGCTCTGACCGCGCGGTTCCCTCTGTACGGTTGGAAGCTGGCGTCGGCAGCCGCCGAATAAGCGGGGATCCCGTGCCATTGCGCATCGCGTTCGACGCCCGGCGAATCGGCGATTTCGGCATAGGCACGTACATCCGTAACCTGATTCATGCCCTGGCGGACATCGATCGCGAGAACAGCTACGTTCTGATCGCCTCGCGCAAGGGCGAGCCCGAGTTGCAGCACCTGCCGCCGAACTTTACCATCGCGCGGTACGAGCGGCCGGATACCGACTGGGTGAATCATTTCTCGTTCTTCTTTTTCTTGCGCGAGTTGGGCGTGGACCTGGTCCATGCGCCGGTGAACACGGTCCCGCTGCTCATGCCGCGGCCGTACGTCGTTACGGTGCACGACATGAGCAGCCTGATTTACGCCGCCGACCGCCGCGGCAACCGGTTCCGGCTGTTCCTGTTCCGGAGGGGGCTGGAGCGCGCGGCATGTGTGATTGCCGTTTCGGCGGCGACGAAGCGGGATGTCGAGAACCTGCTGGGGCTGCCGGGCAACCGCATCCGCCAGATTTACGACGCGCCGGACCCGCGCTTCCTGGACCAGCGCACCTCCGGCGCCGGCGCCGAACGCCAGAGGACGCTCGAGCGATACCAGATAAACCACCCGTTTCTGCTCTACGCCGGCGCCGTGCGGCCGCAGAAGAACATACCCCGGCTGGTGGAGGCTTTCGCGGTGCTGCGAAGCGACATGGAGCGGCACCCGGTATACAAAGACCTGCGGCTGATTATTATCGGAGATGAGATATCGCGCTATCCCTCCGTGCGCCGCTCAGTGAACAAGACCCGCATGGAGAATTATGTGCGGTTCTTGGGATTCGTGCCCTTCGACACGCTGCGTGTTTTTTTCGAAGCGGCGTCGGCATTTGTGTTTCCGTCGCTGTACGAAGGCTTTGGGCTACCCCCCCTGGAAGCTATGGCGTCGGGCACGCCCGTGGTAACGTCTCACGTTAGCTCTTTGCCGGAAGTTGTTGACGAAGCGGCGATGTTCGTCAACCCGGAAAACGTGTTCGATATTGCCCGCGGCATCCGCGAGGTTCTGCTCAATGACGATCTCCGGGCCCAGTTGATCCGTGCCGGATACGAGCAGGCCCGCCGCTTCAGTTGGAGCAAGACGGCCAGGGAAGTGCTTGAGATATACCGCGAGGTCGCTCAGTCGCGCGGCTGATCGCCAACGGCGCCACCGGGCAGCGACGCCGCCAGGTTGGCAAATGAGTGGGTTCCAGCGCGCGGCCGGCGGTGCGTGCAGAACGCGCAGGCGGGCGGCTCGGACGGATTCAGCAGCAAATCGGCGGCATTCAGGCCCAGCGCGCGCAAAAGGCGGTCCGCGCTTTCCGGCGATAATACGCGCACACCCTTGAGCACGTTGTGCACGTGAGGCTGCGAAAGGCCGGCTAAACGGGCCAGCCCACGCTCGGAAATCTCGCCATTCCGAACGCGCCAGCGTATCTCCTCGGCGATGCGGCCCAACATGGCCGTAACGGTCACTATCTATACCTCCGGGAAATAGGTGAGGGCGAAACATCAAAAATATCATTTGATTAGATGTTTTTAATAAGTGCTTGCCAATTGAAAGAAGCGCACTCTAACTCACTGATCTTGCTAGCCGTGATAGTAGTACTCCATCTTTTCAAGAAGAGTGCATGTTCAAAACATGATTGACCATTTTTGGGCATTTGCTAACTTTGAGAGCAGTTTTCGGTGGCGTAGGAGCCGGGCTGCCGCCGGGGGAAGCGCTTGAGGACATCGAAAAATGGAATGGACCCGATCAGAAACGATCGCACTTGCTAACGACACCTGCACCCAGTGCCACGGACTCGGATTGTTGCTGAACGGCAGGAAGGGCACCCTGCGCGGCTGCAATTGTGTCCTGCGGAACATATTTCGCGCCTGCTACGCGCACTTCCGCTATTGCGCCAGTAAGGAGAAATTCATGAGCCGGATCTCGCTCGAGGTGACTCCCGGCCGGAAAGGCAGCCTCACCTGGGGGCACAAAGACGAGGAATACATGGCGGATTTCGTCCTTGTGGCCAGGCGCACGCTGACGGAGGAAGAACAGCGTGTATTCAAGTACCACTTTCTCCTCGGCGCCGACTATCGCCTGTGCTGCCGCAAGCTGCAAATGGAGCGCGGCAATTTCTTTCACGTGGTGTACCGCATAGAGCAGAAACTTGGCCGGGTGTACCGTGAACTTGAACCGTACAGTCTCTATCCCATCGACGAGTACTATAACGGAGAGCGCCGCCGTTGTACGGCCAACCCCATCCCAGCCGCGAAATCGGCCCTGATGCCGCCCGTGCGCGCGCGCAATCTCAGGATTTCCCTGCTCCGCTCCGCCTGACAGGCCCGAGCCGCGGATGGCCGCGTGCGGTTGTGCATGCGGCCGTCCGCTTCGAGCACGGTTCCGTGATGGATGCCCGGACGGGAGTTCGCTACCGCCTGTCGCGGAAGAAGCTCTGCAATAGGGCGACGCACTCGGGCGCGAGCACGCCTTCTGCGATCTCGACGCGATGGTTGAGCAGTTCGGAATCGGCGATCCGGAACTTGCTGCGCACGCCGCCGAAGCGGAGGTCGCGTGCGCCGAAGACGAGCCGTTTCACGCGCGCGGCCACGAGCGCCCCGGCGCACATTACGCAGGGCTCGAGCGTGCAGTACATAGTGGCGTCTTCGAGGCGGTAGTTGGCGGCCGCGGAGGCCGCCTCGCGCAGGGCGAGCATCTCGGCGTGGGCCGTGGGATCGTGAAGCGCGACGGGCGAGTTACGGCCCCGGCCGATCACCTCGCCGCCAATCGCGACAACCGCGCCGACGGGGACCTCGCCCGCTTCGGCGGCTTCCCGGGCCAGAGCGAGCGCCTGGCGCATCAAAGTTTCGTCATCCAAGCAGCCCAGTCTACACGGTGTTAACTGGACCGAGCACTGATTAGTCATTAAACTGAAGAAGTGCCCGAGTTTTGTACTTGTGGTGCGCAGCTACCCCCCGACGCACGTTTCTGCCACCGGTGCGGCAAGCCGCAGCGCGAAGAACCACTGATTCCATACGAGGAGCCGGAGGCTCCCGCGCCGCCTTCTTCTGTGCCCCAGGCCGCGATGCCGGCGGAGAGAAGCCCGGGAGTGAACTTCCGGAATCCGGTGGCCGTGCGGGTTTCGTTCGTGTCCGGTCTGCTCGCCAACTTCCTGGTGTTCATGCCGGTGCTGGCCCTGGCGACGCCGTTGTGGATGTTCGGCGCGGGACTGCTCTCATCCACCTGGTACAAGCGGCGCACGGGAGAACGGCTCTCGACCAGAGATGGTCTGAGAATCGGCTGGATTACGGCGGTACTAAGCTTTCTCGTAACCGGCCTGTTATCGGTGACGAGCTTCATTCTGGGCTTACAGTCAGGCGCGCTGCAACAGGTATGGCAGGAGCAGATTTCTAACCTGCCGGTTTCCAAAGCGGATGCAGATGCGGCCCTGCAACTCGTGAACAGTCCCGCCGGGCTGATTATCGTTCTGGTTGTATCGCTGGCCGTTATGTTCACAATCTTTGGGGTCTTCTCGGTTTTGGGCGGAGCGGCCGGGGCGCGGCTTTTGGAGCGGCGCCGGACCAAGGAAGCGCCGACAGAGTAGAGGCCCACGGCGGCAGCCGGCCTGCGCATTCCGGACCCATGCCCGCAGCGCTGTTGCCAGTGCGCACAGACGGGCGCCGTGGTCAGTACGAACGGATGGTTAAACGGGGCTCCGGCGGCGGGGGAAGGGGCACGGCATCGAGCAACTGCCAGATGCCGGGGTGGGCGGCGGCCCTCTGCCCAAAGTACGGCTTCGCAGCCGATTGCAAATTGAGCGCCAGGCAGATGACGCCGATTGCCGTCACCTCGGGGTGTTCGGCCAACGCCCGGATCAGTCTCATCTCACCCTCCTAATCGCTAAAACGCTCCGGCGGAGGTTTCGGAACGCATTTTCATGGGCAGCTCCGGCGACACAAGGGGCGCGGCGATTACTACAATGAAAAATCTCCATGCTGGTAGCGCTTGCACAAATCAACACAACCGTAGGCGACCTCGAAGGAAACACGGGACTGATGCTGCGGTATGCCCGCGATGCGGCGGCGCAAGGCGCGCGGATGGTGGTCTTCCCGGAGCTGTCGCTGAACGGCTATCCTCCACGCGATCTGGTCGAAAAAGAGAGCTTTCTGGACCGCACGCAGCACCAACTGGAGCGGCTGGCCGCCGGGACGGCAGATCTGGGCATAGCTATCATTTGCGGCTATGTGGGGCGTTCCGGGGTCACCGATGGGAAGCGCGCCACGAACAGCGCGGCCGTGATCGAGGGTGGACGGTTTATCTTCCGCCAGAACAAAGCTTTACTGCCAACTTATGATGTATTTGATGAAGCGCGCTATTTCGTGCCGGCCGAGCACCAGGAGCTGTTCAAGCTCGACGGGCGCCCGATCGCGCTGACTATCTGCGAGGATGCCTGGAATGATAAGCAGTTCTGGCAAAGGCACTTGTACCGGCGCGACCCGGTGGAGGAGCTGGCTGCCGCCGGCGCGGAGCTGCTGATAACGATCAACGCGTCTCCGTATCACATGCATAAGCGCGAGTTGCGGCGGACGGTGTTCGCGAACACCGCGCAGCGATTCCGTATGCCGGTTGTGTATTTGAACCAGGTGGGCGGAAACGATCAGCTCATCTTCGACGGTTCGAGCTTCGCGATGGACGCCGAAGCGCGGGTGATCGCGTCGGCGGCGTCGTTCCGGGAGGATCTGGTGCTGGTGGACGTGGACGCCGGCACGGGCGACATGCGCGCCAACCTGCCGGACGAGGAAGAGGCGGTTTACGAAGCGCTGACGCTCGGCACTCGGGACTACATTACGAAGTGCGGTTTCGGGCGGGTGCTGGTGGGCCTGAGCGGCGGCATCGATTCCTCGCTGACGGCGGTGATTGCGGCGGAGGCTGTAGGCCGGGAAAACGTGACCGGGGTGGCAATGCCGGGCCCGTATTCGTCGGAGCACAGCGTAACGGACGCGCGCGAGCTGGCCGGGAGGCTCGGGATACGGTTCGAGACAGTGCCTATTACGGGAGTGTACGAGCGGTACCTGGAGGTGCTGGACCCGGTGTTCGCGGGTGCGCCGAGGGACGTGACGGAGGAGAATATCCAGGCACGCATTCGCGGTGCGATTCTGATGGCGCTGTCGAACAAGTGGTGCGCGCTGGTGCTGACCACCGGAAACAAGAGCGAGATCGCCGTGGGGTACTGCACACTGTACGGGGACATGGTGGGCGGGCTGGCGGTTATCAGCGACGTTCCGAAGACTCTGGTGTACAAGCTGGCGCGGGTAGCTAACCGGCGGAACCGGAACGCGATTCCGGAGAACGTGTTCGTGAAGGCGCCTTCGGCGGAGCTGAGGCCGAACCAGAAGGACAGCGATTCCCTGCCAGAGTACGAGGTGCTGGACGCAGTGCTGAAGGCCTACATCGAAGAGTACAAGTCTCCCGGAGAGATCGCCGGGGAGACGGGGGTAGACCTGGGCCTGGTGAAACACATCATCAACTCGGTTGACCGGGCGGAATACAAGAGGCAGCAGGCGGCTCCAGGGCTGAAGGTGACGACGAAGGCGTTCGGAATGGGAAGACGCTTCCCGATAGCCCAGAAGTTCTCAGAGTAACCACTAATGCAGCGCGAAAGCCCGTGCGGGCCGGAGCCGGCGACCGGCGGGCCCGCCGGGTGTGTTCAACAGACGCGCGCGGTACCGCGTGAAAGCTGCAATACCGCGCGCCGGCGATGACTGCTACTTTGCTGGTGCGGCGGGTTTGGCCGCGGGTGCATCCTTTGCGCCGGCTGCCGGCTTGGCGGCGGGCGTTTCATGCTCGTCGCGCTCGGGCCTGGGCTCAGGCATGGGCTTGCGCGGGAGCAGTTCGGGCCGTGTGGCGGCGTTGTACACGATCGAGGCTACGATGGCCGACATCTGCATGGCATCGCCTTTCTGGAGCCGGTCGTAGACGTCCATGTTCGTGTGGTGCGTCCGGGCGAAGTAGTCCATCGGATCCTGGATGAACTGGAAGGCAGGGATGCCGACAGCGTCGAACGACAGATGGTCCGTGCCGCTGGTGTTCCGGATGGTGATGGTGCCGGCGCCGAGGTCCTTGAACGGCGCGAGCCAGGCTTCGAAGACGGGGCGCATCATGTCATTGCCCTGCAAATAGACGCCGCGGATCTTGCCGCCGCCGTTATCGATATTGAAGTAACCGGAGACCTTAGCGTACTCCTTGGTGGGCTTCATAGTGGCGCGGTCGGCAAAGTGCGCCTTGACGTACTCGCGCGAGCCGATCAGGCCCTCTTCCTCGGCATCCCAAAGGCCGATGCGGACGGTGCGATCCATTTTCAGGTTAAGGGTTTTCAGGATGCGCATGACCTCCATCATGACGGCGCAGCCGATGGCGTTATCGGTGGCGCCGGTGCCGGCGTGCCAGGAATCGAGGTGCCCGCCGATGATGACGAGTTCGTCCTGCTTGCGAGTGCCATAGAGATTGCCGACGACGTTATAGCCGTCCTGATTCTCATAGAAGTCGGCCTTTACGTCGACCTCGAGCTTGACGGGGATTTTAGCTTCTACCAGACGCGCCACGCGGTTATAATCCTCGCTGCCGAGCACAACGCTCACAGGCGGGTAGTCCTTGTCCGTCCGGCTGCCGGCGGAGCCGTGGAAAACCGTGCCGCCGTCGCCGCGGGGCCCCTCCGACAAGACGCCGAGCGCGCCCTCTTCTTTGGCCAGTTCGCCGATTTTCTGCTGGATCTGGCGGCGAACCCGGTACTGGCGGTACATATCGCCCATGCGGGGCCCGCGTCCGAACGCGAGAGCGCCCGGATCGGGGGCCTGCGCCATTTCGGCCAGTTCGGCGTCCGTGTAGCGCTTGGCATATGCCTCCAGGGGCAGGGCGAGGTCGCGGGGAGCCTGGGCGATGATCCACTTGCCCTTCACCTGCCCCTTGAACTTGGCCACATCCTCGGGAGTCTCGGCCTTGATCATGACGACTTCGCCCGCGACCGGGCCGTTGGTGGATGACGACCACGCCAGCGGAACAGCGATCATGGAGGTCTTCACGGGCTCAAGCATGTTCACCGCAACATGCGAATAGGACCAACTGCGGCCGAAGGTGCCCCATTTCTCCATCCTGGCATCCTCGATGCCGTATTCTTTAAGCTTCTTCACGACCCACTGGGCCGCGTCGCGGTACTGAGGGGAACCAGCAATACGCGAACCGTACACATCGGTGAGGTAGAAGGCGTTCTCCATCACCTTCGAGTTCTGGAAAGCCTCCTGCTTAATGCGGTTGACGACTGACAGGTCGACCCGCTCTTGCGCGAGCAGGACGACAGGCGCAAGAAGAAGCAGGAAGCGGATACACGATTTCCTCATAGGGGTGCGCAAAGCCATGACGAGACATAGGCGCAGTCCAGGCCAGAAAGGTAACCAGATTAAACATTAGAGGGTCTGTTTTGCCAATAGCCCGGGGACCGGAGCGGCATTTCCTGAATCCGGACAGAGCCTGGCTCATCTTCTAGAGGGAGGGCCGCGGGCAACGTTGAAAGCCCAGGGCGGCATATCCGAGGAGAAAAATCACAAGATGCTAGGCGTTGGAGAGAGGTTTCCCGAGTTCAAGGTTAAGGCGACGGTTTCGAGCGAGCCGGACCGCGCCTTCGTGACCGTGACAGACCAGGATTACCCGGGCAAATGGAAGGTTTACTTCTTCTGGCCCAAGGACTTCACGTTCGTCTGCCCCACCGAGATCGCGGCATTCGGCCGGAAGTTCCGGGAATTCGAGGAGCGCGGCGCGCAGATTCTGGGCGGCTCTACGGATTCCGAGTACGTCCACCTGGCCTGGCGGGAGCAGCATCCGGGTCTGAAGAACCTGCCGTTCCCGATGCTGGCGGACATAAAGCGGGAGCTATCGGGAAGCCTTGGGATTCTGGACCCGAATGAAGGCGTGTGCCAGAGGGCGACGTTCATAGTGGACCCGGAAGGCGTGATCAGGTTCGTTTCAGTGACCGACCTGAACGTCGGGCGGAACGTGGACGAGGTGTTGAGGGTGCTGGATGCGCTGCAAACGGGCGAGTTGTGCCCGTGCGGATGGCAGAGAGGCGAGGCGACGTTGCAGGTATAGGCGGCAGAGTGCAATCGAACGTGCTATCCCGGGCGGCCTTGAAAGGCCGCCGCGGGCTGAAGCCGGCGCTACGATGGCTAGCCGAGGGCGGCTTTGATGCGCTCGGGGGTCATCGGCAGTTCGAAGAGGCGCTTGCCGGTGGCGTCGAAGATGGCGTTTGCGATAACGGCGCCCATTGTGATGATGGGCGGCTCGCCGCAGCCCTTGGCTTCCACCTCGGGATTTTCCACCAGCACGACTTCGATTTTCGGCAGCCAGGAGAAGCGCGGCAGTTCGTAGGTGTCGAAGTTCCGTTCGAGGACTTCCCCGCCCCGGAAATGCACACCCTCGGTGAGAGCATAGCCCAGGCCCATGGTGATGCAGCCTTCGATCTGCTGTAGCGTGCCCTCGCGGCTCACGATGACGCCCTCGTCCTGCGCGGTAACGACACGCTCGACGCGAACATGGCCGGTGGCTTTATCCACGTTGAGCTGGGCCATGGTGGCCACGTAAGTGCTTGCGTAGATGCCGCAGGCGACGCCGATGCCGCGACCGCTCGGTCCACTGGCGGGTTTCCAGCCGAAGCGAGCGGCGGCGGCTTCGAGCACGCCGCGCATGCGCTTATCGGAGAGGTGCTTCATGCGGAACTCGACGGGATCCACACCCGCCTTCGCGGCGGCGATATCGATGTGCGACTCGCGAGCGAAGGTGTTCGTGTTGACGGATGGGGCGCGCCACGGGCCGACGGCGAACGGGTGCAGGCCGGGCGGGTTGCCCCCTCCCCAACTGCCCGACGAGCGTGTGCGCTCGTTGGGGATGTCATAGAACTGCTTTGCTTCGCGGTCGCCGGCGCCCCAGACGTCGAAGCTCCACAGGACCATTTGGCCCTTGGGCGTGAGGCCGGCGCGGACCTTTACGACCGCGGCCGGGCGGAAGGTGTCGTAGAAGAACTCCTCGGCGCGGCTGAAGACGACCTGCACGGGCGTGCCGGTAATCTTTGAGAGGACTGCGGCTTCGACAGCCTGCCGCGATGCGCTCTTTCCGCCGAATCCCCCGCCGACGTACGGCGTAATAACGCGGACGTTCTCCGGAGAGAAGTGCAACGCCTGGGCGATCTGCTGCTGCAACGGGAAGGGCGTCTGAGTGCCTGCCCATACGGTGGCCTTGCCGCCCTCGACGCGGGCGGTGGCGGAGTGCGTCTCGATGGGCGAGTGCGCGACGTAGGCGTTGTAGTAAGTGTGCTCGATTATCTCCGAAGCGAGCTTGTCGCCGGCATCGAGATTGCCATTCTCGGCGACGACGCGCGGTGGTGGAGAGACCTTCAGCAGGTGATCGTAAATGCTGCGGTCATCCACGGTGGGCTGAGGCGTATCCCACTTCGCTCGAACAAGCGCGAGGGCGGAATCGGCAATGTCGCGGTGCTTGTGAAGGACGGCGACGATGTCGCCCTCGCGCACGACCCGGACGCCGTCGATCTTCCCGGCCGCACTGGTATCGGCTTCCTTCAGCGTTGCGCCGTGCGCGGGCGGCCTGAGGATGCGCGCGTGCAGCATGCCGGGGAGCAGGATGTCGGCGGCATACTTGCCCTGGCCCGTGACCTTAGCCACCGCATCGCGGCGCGCGGGCGAGGTGCCGACGACCTTGTACGAGGACACGGGCTTCACAGGGACATTCGCCAGATGCCGCTCTATGCGCTTGCCTTCGACAAGCTGGCCGTAGGTTACGGTTTTGCCGTTGCCGTTCGAGACGACGCCGTCTTTGACGGTGAGGCTCTCGACGGGCGCTCCGAGCCGTTCGGACGCCATGGCGAGCAGAACGGCGCGGGCTTCGGCGGCGGCGCCGCGGAAAACGGGGCCGAACTGGCGTATGGTGAGCGAGCCGAAGGTGCCCATATCCCAGGGGCAGACGTCTGTGTCGCCCATCACCATCTTCACGGCGTCGAAGGAGGCATCGAGTTCCTCGGCGAGAAGCTGGGCGAGGGCGGTTGTCGAGCCCTGGCCGAGTTCGACCTTGCCGGCGTACCCGGTTACGGTGTTATCGGGCGCGATGTGAAGGTACGCGTTGAAGTCGCTCGGATAACCGCCGCTGCGCCCGGAAGGGAGTCTGGTTGGCTCCTGCGCCTGGACGGGAAAGATTATGAGCAGGCCGCTTGCGAGTCCGAGAAACTCGCGGCGGGAGGTGGTGAGGTCATCCCTGTTCATTTGGCGGCTCCTTTCATGCTTCCGGCAGCGTCGCCGATGGCGGCAATAACGCGCACGTGCGAACCGCAGCGGCAGAGGTTATCGTCCATGGCCTGAACGATCTGGTCGTGGGTAGGGTTCGGGTTCTTGAGAAGCAGCGCGTAAGCACTGAGGATCATGCCCGGCGTGCAGAAGCCGCACTGGAACGCGTTGTGTTTCAAGAACGCCTGCTGGATGGGGTGGAGGCGCTCCTCGTCGCCGAGGCCCTCGATGGTGGTGACTTGCTTGCCCTCGACGTCTTTCAAAGCGGTGGAGCAGGAGCGGACGGCATCCTTATCGACTATGACGGTGCAGGCGCCGCAGAGGCCCTCGCCGCAGCCGAACTTGGTGCCCGTCAGGCCGAGATCGGAACGCAGGACCCATAGCAACGGCCGGTCCGGATCCGTGGTGACACGCGTTGGCTTGCCGTTCAACGTGAACGATACGGTTCGCTGCATAAACAACCACGTTACTCCCATTCGGGGGCGGAGGTAAGGGCGGCGCTGAGGCTCCAAAGGAGCTTGCGGGCGGCGGCGTCTTGCGCGCCGGCGGGGAGAGGAACTTCGCGGCAGTCCTGGTCGAAGTGCTTTCCCGTGATGCCCGCGAACTCGGTGGCGAGCGCAAGACGCACGTAGGCTTCGGCCATGCGTTCGGGCGTGATGGCGAAGCTGCGTTTGATGCGATAAGCGGCGCGCGCGCACCAGGAAAAAGCGCGCAGGCGGGACTCCGAGAGCGCGACGTTGGTCACGCGGATGCAGTTGGCAGTGACGCCGGAGGAGCGGAGGCGTTCGGCGGCCTCGAGCGTGAACATCACCTGAGCCAGCTTCGAGTGATAGTAGGCGTGCGTGCGGCTGTAATGGCGCTCGCCGTTGAGGTTGTCAGGCTCGAGGCGAAGGCGCGGGAACACGCGCAGGCCTTCGGAAGAGACGTTGAGAATGCGCGCGGGCGCGGAGGCGCGGAGCAGGCCGGCGAGGAGGGAGGTCAACAGGAACGGGCCGAGGTGGTTGGTTGCGAAGACGGTTTCGAAGCCCTCGGGCGTGAGCGTTCGGCGGGTAAGCGAAGCGTCAAATGCGGCGGCGTTGTTGATGAGAACCTCGAGCCGGTTGTAACGGCGGCGGAAGTCTTCGACAAAGGCGCGGATGGAGGCCTGAAGCGAGAGGTCCGCCAGCATGAGCGCGGGTTCGCGCCCGGTTTCGCGGGCAATCGAGGTACGCGCTTCCTCGCCGCGTTCGCGATTGCGGCAAACCATCACGACTTCGGCGCCGGCTGCTGCAAGCTGGGCGCAAGCGGCGCGCCCGATTCCCGAGTTCGCGCCAGTTACGATGACGACCGGCGGGACAGGCATAATGCTTACGATTCTGCCATTGACTTGGGTCCCTCGCCGGAGCGACATTCAGAGTAGAACGAGGGGGCAGCAGATGCGGGACGTACTGGAGAGGCGAGCAGGATCTTACTCCATCATAGTCAAGGGAGGAGAACGGGAAGCTGCCGGCAGCGGCCCGCCGCAGTTTGAAGTGTACTTCGCCAACCGGCGGCTAAAGGGACGCGCGATGGCGGGGGACGTGTACACGGCCGCCATGGCGTATGTGCGCGGGGACATCGATGTTTCGGGCGACGTGCGCGCGGCGATAGCCTTTTTCGCGGGGCGCGCGCCGCACGGATTGAGGCAGAAGTTGTTCGCTGCGCTGGGATATGCCGCCGCGTGGCGTCCCGAATCGCTATTCCAGAGCCGCAAGCGCGCGGCGGACAACATACGCCGGCATTACGACCGCTCGAACGAGTTTTACAGGTTGTTTCTCGGCCCCACGATGACTTACTCCTGCGCTTATTTTCGAAATCCGGAATGGGACGTGGACCGGGCGCAGCAGGCGAAGTTAGAGCATGTACTGCGAAAGCTGGATGTCAGGCGCGGCGAACGGTTTCTGGACATAGGCTGCGGATGGGGATCGCTGGTGGAAGCGGCAGCGGCGCGCGGCGCGAAAGCCACGGGATGCACGCTGAGCCCGGCGCAGTTGGAGTGGGCGCGCGGGCGGGCATCGGCGAACTCCGAGTTACTACTGGCGGACTATCGAGACCTAAGCGGGCGCTGGGACAAGATTGCGTCGATAGGCATGGTGGAGCATGTGGGGCGGCGGCGGCTGCGCGGGTACTTCGCGCGCGTGAACGCGATTCTGCGCGAAGGCGGGCTGTTCCTGAACCACGGCATCGTGCGGCCTCAGACGGTGCGCCAGGGCGCGGAGAGCCTGTTCCTCCAGCGAATGGTGTTTCCCGGCGCGGAGGTGCCCCACCTGGGCGAGATGATCCGCGCCGCCGAAGAAGGCGGCTTTGAGGTATTGGATGTAGAAAACCTGCGGCTGCACTATGCGCTGACGACGCGGGCATGGGTGGAGCGGCTGACGGCGAACGCGGCCGAATGTGAGAAGGAAGCGGGGCGCGAGACGTACCGCACCTGGGTGCTGTACCTGGCGGGCTGCGGGCGGCAATTCGAAGCGGGACACCTGGATGTCTACCAGACGCTGCTGGCGAAGCGATCGGCGCCGGTTCCGCGCCGGATGAGCCGGGACTATATGTACGCAGGGCCGTCGGCGGAGTGGGGAGGCTGACGCCCGCGCGGATAATTCCGAACGCTGCGGCGTCTGGGTGCGGACGGAGTGCAGCGGTTTAGCAGCCTGGGAAGTTGCCAGAAGGCCGGTGCATATCGTATGATTTCGAAGGGCCGCAGTTGCGGCCGGCAATATGCCCGCCGGTTCGCAGGGCCGCCTGATTCGCAAGCTATCCGGAGTGTTTGCAACAATTTAGGGCGCGTAGCTCAACTGGCAGAGCAACTGACTCTTAATCAGTAGGTTGAAGGTTCGATTCCTTCCGCGCTCACCATATTCCTCCAACCTACCTTTCGTTCGGCAACCGTGCGCCTGGATGCCCCGGCATCCGCCGCGACGCCTGCCTGGGAGGCATGATCCGGCGAGGCAGCAACTATCAAAGCCCCTTTATCTTCCATCCGGCGCGGTATTGCCTGCGGACGTATTGGTTCGCTTCCTTGACGTTATTGAATTTCATCTTCGCCGCATTCCACTCCAGCGTCGTTTTCGGGAAGCGGGTAGCCAGCGGCCCGAGCAGCACCGTTTCGGTCAGCGGCCCGGAATAATCAAAGCCGGCTGAAGCGCGGCCGTTGCCAAGCACCGCATCGACGAACTGGAAGTAGTGGTTCGCCGGCTCGATCGCGGGCATGACGAAATCGCGGTACTGGTCCTGGGGAAACAGCACCGGCGCGGCAATGTGCGGCAGCAGCATGACACCCTTCGTGCCGATGAAAATCGACCCCTGACCCGGCAGCTTCCCGGGGGCCACCAGGGACTGGACTTCCTGGGGCGGCCGCTCGTCGCCGTCGTACCAGGTGACCCGCACCTGCTTGCCTTCGGTGAAGCGCGTCCCCTGGAAGACATAGTGAATGACGGCATTGATCGCCCAATTGTGTCCGGTGGGCGCGGGGCCTTCGGAGCGAACCGAAAGCGGAGCCGTCAACTCGAGAGACCCGAACACGGGGTCGTAGATGTGGCAGCCCATGTCGCCGAACGTGGCGGTGCCGAAGTCGATCCGTTTGCGCCACTCCATCGGATGGTAATAGCCGGCGAGGTAAGGCCGCGGCGCGGCGACGCCCAGCCACTGATCCCAGGCGAGCGTGGGCGGGACGGGGTCGCTGCGGTCCGGCAGGGGATCGGGGTCGCCCCATTTCTTCTCGCTCCAGGAATGAACTTCTTTCACCTTGCCGATGGCGCCGCTTTGGATGAGCTGCACCGCGGTGCGGTATGCGGCGGCGGAGTGGATCTGAATGCCCATCTGGGTGACCAGCCTCTTTTTGCGCGCGATCCCGGTGAGCCGGCGGGCCTCGTAAATATCGTGCGTGAGCGGCTTCTGAACGTAAACGTGCAGGCCGAGTTGCATCGCGCTTGCCGCGATGGGCGCGTGCATATGGTCGGGCGTGCCGACGCAGGCAATGTCTATAGACTTGTGCTCCCGGTCAAGCAGGCGGCGCCAGTCCTGGTACAGCCTGGCGTCCGGGTATTTGCTCTTCACCTGCTCGAAAGCGGAGGAATCCACGTCGGAGACGCAGAGAAGTCTGACCCTGGGGTGGCGGGCGATGCCGTCCAGGGTGTAGTAGGCCATGCCGCCGGCGCCGAAGCTGGCCAACTGGAGCGTGTCATTCGGAGAGGCGGAAACGAGGTTGGGGATAAAAAACGGCGCACCCGCCGCCGCAACGTGCCGCAGGAAAGTCCGGCGATTAGTCTGTTCGGGTCGATTCATAAGCCACCGATGAACCAGTCTCTCAGATTGCGCGGGCGGGAGAATCGGGACACTGGGCATTCCGCCGCGGGTTCCGGATCAGGCGTCGCGCCAGACCCGCTCCGCCATCAAATCAAATCTTAGTGCACGACAGCCTTCTGAGTCGTTGGCGGCTGCTTGCCTGAGTGCACGGCAAACAGCGCTTTGTGGGTATCTATGACTCCGGCGATGAAATCTCTGTACGGCAGATCGGTGACATCGACGAGTCCGATGTTGTAGTTCTCGCCGTCGCCGCGGCCGGTGGCGGGCTCGTCCGACCACTCGAACCAGTGCGCGCCTATCAGCGCCGGCATGGCGGCCGCATTCTCGACATAGTAACGGTAGGCGACGCCGCGCTCGCGGTCGTCGCGAACCTGAACCAGACCGGCCGAGAGTCCTCGCCCAGGCGTTCCGAAGTGAAACTCGCCGATCAGGAGCGGACGGCCGGTCAGCTCGTAGATATGGTCGAGCATCTCGCGGCTGGGGGCCTCGGTGTAGCTGTTCAAGCTGTAGACATCGAAGACGCGCGACGCCTTGACCATTTCATCCGGCGCGTGTCCGGCAAAGCGCATGCCGAGGTTGAGGTGGTTCGGGTCATGCTTCTTCACCGCTGCGACAATGATTTCAAGATATTTCTCATACGCGTGGTAGACGAAGCTTTTGCGGCGCTCGGGCGTGTCGCCTGCCTTCAGCCACGTCTGGAGTTCGCGCCGCGTTGCCGTATCGGGACCGGCGAGTATCATATCCACAAGTTCGGATTCCCGGCCGGGCCATGGCGGCTCGTTGGCGGTGAAGTAGCCGACGAGCATGGGGTCTTTAGCGTGCGGCGCGCACTGCTGTGCCGCGGCCCTGTCGCAATTGGCGGCGAACTCATCGGAGTAGACGTCGGGCATTCCCATATATGAGACTTTCGTGCGCCAGCCATTCAGGTTGACCGTGTACGGGATGCGGCCGGAGGCCCAGAGCCGGGGGTCGGACCAATTAGCCACGGTATTCATACCCCATGCGTGCATGCGGCGAATGGTCATATCCACCCACTTGGCGGGCCAGCCGTCGCCGAACCGGCGTTGCAAATTCCACGTCAGGAAAGAGGCGCTCTTCGAAGAACCGGAGCGGCGGGCGCTTGCGGAAATCTCCGCCGGGGGCAGGGCGGCAAAGACGTTCGCGCGGCCCTCGGTGGGAGTGGCCATGCCCGGGTTCGTGGCATTCGCGCCGGTCGAGAAGAAAAGGTGGCCGTCGGGATCGACAAACCACCACTTGCCGCCGATCTGCTCGACTCTGAAGAAGCCTGTCGCCCTGGCGGACGTGTGCTTGTAGCCGCCGTAGTCACAGTAATCGAAGCCGCCCGCGCCGAGCGATTCAGCATCCTGCGCCCAGGCTTTTCGGAGTTCTTCCAAGCTCCCGGCTTTGCCGGGCCAGTTCGCGCCGATCCATTGGCCGAACTCATCGACCAGAGGATGGTCCGTTAGGACGGCGTCGCCGGGCGACTCCTTTGCGAGGGTGACGGAGCGGATCTCGAGCGACGGGTTGCCGATGGGCGCCTCCATGGAAACGCCTATGCCCTCGACCGACTCGAGGGAACGATGCGGTCCCCAGAGGCTGATGAAGTAGCCCGGATGCGATCTGTTGCTTACGGAGGCCATGTCGGTTCCTTCAGTGGAAACCTTGAGGAAATAACGGAGGGGAATAGCGGCCCGCACCCAGGTGTTCGGATACGGATGGAACATGACTGCGGCGGGGCCGTTCGTTGTGCGTATGACGAGCCGGAACCGCTGTGGCGACGACGCCCGGAATTCCATGACAAGGAAGTTGTAGCCGGACCAGTCGGCGGGCAGCGATGTGTTCAACTCTTTCAGGGTCCAGCTATGCTCGGCTATGGTCTTGGCGCCGTCAAACGTCGTGCGGACGGTCGCGGCGGCCGCGGCTGCGCCCAGGGTGAACAGCGCCGTACAGACAACTCCGAAGATTCGTTTCAGCATTGGTGCAGATCCTCCATGGCATCCGGATGCTAGTTACCGGCCAGCTCAAGAGCCGTTCTGGCTCCGAGGAGGGCGGGGTTGAGTCTTACAGCCTCACTCAGCTCGGCCTTTGCCTTTGACGAATCGTTCAATCCGAGGTAGCCGAGGCCGAGAGTGTAGTGCGCTTCGGCCAGGCGCGCCCGCTCGGATACCGGGCGGCCGCGTCCCCGCCGGGAGACCGTATCAGCGGACGCCCGCCGCTCTCGGCCAAGCGCCTGCTCACCGGACTTCACCAGGGCGTCAAACAGCTCGCGCGCCTTCTCCGGCCGGCCTATTTTCGAGTAGCACAGAGCCGCGTAATACGTTTGTGCGATGGCAGCGCCGCCCCCGCCGCCGAGGCCGGCTCCGATAGCCGATGAGCCCCACGTGACCGGAGGACCGCCGCCTTCGCGCGCATCGGTCTCCGGCGGCTCGACTCCCTTCCTCCAGGACGCCGCCGCTTTCGCCGCGTCGCCCATTCCCTCATATGCGACTCCGGTCCAGTAAGCGAATTCCGGAGCGTGGGCGCGCGCGCCGCCGCGCCCCAGCGGAAGATTGGCCGGCACAGCGGCGCCGGCCCGGAATTCCGCGAGCGCGTCGGCGAACCGCTTATCTTTGATAAACCGGCGGCCCTTGAGCAGATGCGCTTCAGTCCAGTGCTCGCCCACGTCGAGGTTGGCGCCCTCGGCGACGGCGAAGGTACGCCCGGTCATCATGGCGATGGCGTCGTCGTACTTGCCGGCGAGCACTTTCAACGCCACGGCGCGGTTCTGGGCGTCGTCTCTTTGCGCGACCGTGGCGGCGTTGGCTTCGAACAGCGCGAGACGCTTCTCGATGGGAGTTCCCGTCTGTTCGTAAAGCTCGTCGAGTTCGGTGAAGTGCAACGCGTACTTCGGTGTGAGCGAAACCGCCTTTTCGAGTTCCGCAATCGCCCGCGCAGTGTCACTCGAGGGCTTCTGGTGCATATAGGCGACGGCGAGATTCCGGTGGACGATCGAGAACGAAGGGTCGATTGACGCCGAAGCGCGCCACAGCTTCGCGGCTTCCTCGGGCTGCCAGTCGTAGAGCAGATTGCCGAGATAATAGGGCGCCCGCGCATCGCCCGGACTCGCGGCCATTGCCGCGCGGAGGATGTCGATCTCCTCGTTCTGAAAAGGAAAGACATAATCCACCGGCATTCTGTTCGCCAGGGTGTAATACTCGGATGCTTTAGCGGTGTTGTTCAACTTACCCGCGAAATATCCCAGGTAGTAATACACCAGAGCGTTCACTTTCGACTTGTCCGGAGCGGCGGCAACCGCCTGTTCGAGGACTGCCAGGCCATCATGCCAAAGGCCGGCGTCGAAGTACTCCGCGGCAGTCTCCTGGGCGGTTGCCGGGAACTCATTCATGGCCGCGGACATAACGTCCGCATCGGCGGCGGATTTCGATGCGAGCCAGCGCTCCGCCATAGACCGCACGTCGAGCGGGTCGGCCTCGTGCGCGGCGGAGGCAAGCACGGCAAGCGCCTCATCGGGACGTCCGAGGTGGCGGAGGACGGCAGCTTTCAGATTCTGCGCGCGAATATTGAGCGCATCCGAATCGATGGAACGGTTCACGAATCCGAGCGCGGCCTTCATATCGCCGCGGGCGGCCGCGATCTCGGCCAGAGCGTAGTACGAGGACGCCTTCCAGGCGCTATCCCAGGTGGCTTTGTAGAAGGCGGCAAATGCTTCGTCCAACCTGCCGGCGGCCTTCAGCGTGACTCCGAGATAGTAAGTCGCCTCGGCGTTCTTGGGCGTCGTGTACCTGTCCGTGATGCGTTCTATTGCCTTGCGAAGGTACTGCTCGGCCTCGCCATAGCGTGCCTTCATGTAAGCCGTAATACCGAGAATGGTGTTGACGCGGCTGTCGCCGGGATCGCGCCGGAGCGCCTCTTGCCAGTACGGCATGGGATCGGTCACGGGGTCGTGAAACTGCAACGCGCGCAGACCGATGAGGTACAACTGATCGTTAGACTTGACCTCGGAAGGAGGAGGCGGCGGGGTAACCCCTTTCGGCATGGGTTCAGGTTTCAGGCGGATGGGAGAGTAGGAGACCAGTTCCCTGCCCACATCGGAAATCGATGCAACCAGATCGTGCTCATCCGTGCCGGCGGGCACGGGGACCCGCTTCCTGTACGGGCGGCCGGGATCGATGGCGACGTTCTCTTCAAGAAGCACTTTGGAGCCGGCCGTGAGCCTGACTGTGGCCGCGTGGTGCGCCGAGGTGGTGTAGAAGGCGACGTCTGCCGCGCCGTTGTTCACTTCGAGATTGACGGCTGCATCGAGATTTGCCTTCTTCACCCCTCCTGTGCCCCGAAACGGGTACCAGAACATGGAGAAGCTTCGCGTCTCATACGGCTGCATCCAACTGTAGTCGGGCTGGTTGTCTGAGTAGGCCCCAACCATCAACTCCAGATAGGGTCCGTCGTCGTCGGTTAGGACCTTATCCCAGGCGCGGCCGGTGGTTCCGTTGCCCCACGTGAAGAACTTCTTGCCTGGAATGATATTGTGGTCGGCAATGCTCATGGTGCCCGCTTCTTTTCCGTGATCGTATCCGGCAAAGAAGTCGTCGGAATAGTTCCAGGCGAAAACAGAGTTGGATGAAATGTGGTTCTTATACCAACTGATGTCGACCGGCCGGCCCGGTTTGGCCCCCGGCAGGTTATCCGAAATCGGCCATTTCAGGAACGAGCGCTTGAAGTGGCCGGTGCCGAACTGTGTGCCCGGCGGGAAAATGATCTGGTAATCCGGGTTGGCATGGACAGCGACGTTGGCGAAACATAGCATGCTGTTCTGTTCCGGCGTGCGGTTCACGATGCGGAGCGTGGCTTCGAGATACGATTTGCCCGGGCGGAGGATGTAGCCGGCCGCCCATCGCATGCGCTGGCGTACCTCGAGTTCGCCGACCCACACCGTCTTGCTTCCGCCGGGGCCGTTTTCGATGCTGTACTGCACGGGCATGAAGGTGCTCGCGCGATGGTGGTGCGGTATGTTCCATTCCACGCCGCCGGAGATCCAGGCGCCCAGAAGGCCGATGAGGGCCGGCTTGATGACGTGCTGGCGGTAGAAGAAATTGTAGTTATCGGTCTTGTCGAGCCCTTCGAAGATGCGCCCGCCGAGCTCGGGCAAAATGCCTATCCTGATGTACTCGTTTTCGAGATAAACGATCTTGTAAGTCTTGTCGGTTTTCTTGCCCGTGAGCACGTCGTACATGGGGTACGGGTACACGGGCGCCTGCGCGCCCTGCGAAGAGCGGCCGAAGAAGAACAGCGGGTTCGGCTCCGGCGCCCCGGCTGCATATGTGGGAATAACGATCCGGTCTTCCCAAACCCTCACCGCAGATGCGCCGGCCGGCAGCAGGACCGAAGGAAGTGCGAGAAGAGCTGCCGGCAAGCGCGTCCACAGCGGCAGGCGTATCCGATTCCGAAGCATGGGACGTATCTCCTTGGCGTTCAGAACTGACATAACAGTTCTAGCACGCCCTGGAGCGGCCGGCGGCTCCGCACCCCGCCGCCGCTGTGGGCCGGTTCGCCGCAGAGCGGGATTTGCCGGCTACGACAGCATCAGAACTCCCGCGGCGATGCTCAGGACTGTGAGCGGAGCGCCGGCCTTGAAGTATTCCCAAAAACCGATGTGCGCCTGATGGCGGGCCCGGTGAATGACGATCAGGTTGGCGACGGAGCCGACGATAGTCAGGTTGCCCGCAAGGGTGGAGGACATTGCCAGTGCGAGCCAGGCGCGGTTGGGGTTCATGAGGTGAGGTATCAGGGGCTTGAATACGAGCACCGCCGGGACGTTGCTCACCAGATTCGAGAGCACGGCGGACACGGCGCTCAAGGCCCAGATGCGCCCGAGGGAGGCCTCCGATGCCCACGCGTAGAGTTCTCTTGCTGCCGGTGTTTTCTCGATGCCCGCGACAACGACGAACAGCCCGGTGAACAGCACCAGCAGAGACCAGTCGATTTCATGGTAGATGCGCTCGGGCTTCAGCCGCCTGGTCAGCAACAGCACCGCGCCGGCAACGATCGCCACTTTCGGCACCGGCCAGCCGAGGAAGAAGAAGACCAGCATCCCGGCGGACACGATCATGGATTTCCAGAACAGCGGGCGGTGGATGCGCACCCGGGGCGGCTCGACATCCACTCTCGTTTCAAAGCGGAAATCTTTCCAATAGACGGCACCGATGACCAAGATCGTGAGCACCATCGTTGCGAGCGCAACAGGCGCCAGCGCGAACATGAATTTCGTGTAGGGGATTCCGGAGAAGCTGCCGATCATCATATTCTGCGGGTTGCCCGTGATCGTGGCCACGCTGCCGGCATTGGATCCCATTGCGACGGCCAGCAGAAACGGAACCGGGTTGCGCCGTGCCGCAACTGTCACCTCCAGCACCAGCGGCGTCAGCACCAGACAGATGGTGTCGTTGACGAAGAACGCGGACAGCGTGCCGGAGACCAGCACTATGGCCGCCATCAGGAGGAGGGGCCTGTGCGCGTGCGCGATAACGCGGGCGCTTATCGCGCTGAAGAAGCCCGACAGCCGCAGGTTTGCGACGACGATCATCATGCCGAAAAGCAAGATGATGGTGTCGTAGTCGATGGCCGCATACGCTTCCTGAATCGTCAGAACATTGAAAGCCACCATGAGCGCCGCGCCGATGATGGCGGCGCCGGTGCGATCGACGCGGAAGCCGGGCAGACGGCCGACGGCGATCACGAAATACGTGGCTGCAAATATGAGAACCGCGGCGAGCATGAAAATCCCAGCTTAACGCCTGTCGCGACGGTTCTCCGAACGGCTGCGGGCCCGGCGGAGCCTGCGCCGGGGAACGGGCACAAGCGGGCGCTCTCGTCAGGGATGGAAATGGCGAAAAGCGGCGTCTCCGGTCACGGCCGCCGGCGGCGAATCACGAGCAGCGCGGCGGGGACGGCAAGCAGCAGGGTTGACGGTTCCGGCACCGAACTCTCCGGGCTATCGACGAAGAGCGCGGAGGACATATCGCTGCCCTGCGTTTGCAGGGAACCGAAGCCCACCGTGTATGTACCGGCCGCCTCGAACACGATGGTAGCGCTTCCCCATGCGGTCATGACGCTGAAACCGGACCCGGCAGCGCTCTGATTGAGAATGTCTGTCCGTGTTGTGTCCGCGAGGCCTGCCACCATGGTGCCTGCGCCCCCGATGGCCAGGAAAGCCCCGGCATACTGCGACGGCACGTCCTCACTTGTCGCGAAGTTCCAATTGAAGGTCAGCGTGTCGCCGGCGCCGGCGCTGAAAGTCTGGGCGATTGCGGAACCGTAAGCCGGAACGTACAGTCCTGGAAACGCGGATGCGAGGCTCCCGGCTGGCAAGCCGAGAAACGACTCGAGCGCGGGGATGTCCACCTGAGTGGCTCCGCCGCCGGAGGCGATTTCGGCCATATAGCTGCCGCCGGTGGGCGCAATCGGACCCTGGGCGCCGAGCACCATCGTGGATCCAAGGAAGCTCCAGCCCGTCAGATCACCGGACTCGAAACCGCCGTTGATCACGCCGGCTGAGACAGAACCCGCACCCAGAACCGCCAGCACTGCGAGAAAGCGCAATCGGCGGAGCATAGAATCACCTCAAACACGAAGCGCAGGGCAAAAGGCCACTTGGGGGGGATTGTATCCCCGCATGGCGCGGCTAACAAGTCCACGATTGCGAAATGAACGTCCTGGTACCTAAGTCCCATCGCGTTCTACCTCCCTCCGGCATGTCGAGGTTGGTGCGATCGTCTCCTTGAATCCCGGCACGTTGACCTGCGTGTCCTCGTTCTCGAGACGTGATGGCGGCCACGGCCGCAAGGACGTCGCTTCTCTTCGGCGGTGGTTCTGAGATGCAAAATGAAGCTCTTTGAGACGACGTACTGCGCCGCCCGCGAGCAGCAATTCGATAATGAAGACAGCAGAAACAACATGTGACCCTTGGGTGTCACAAACCAGATGCGCGACTTGTCCGGAACCGCGACATCACAGGGACTAACCAGCGGCGAGGCCGCCGCGCGCCTCCGCAAGTACGGCCCGAACGCCGTGCCCGAGCGGCGGGAGAACCCGCTGCTGGCGTTTCTGGGGAAGTTCTGGGCGCCAGTTCCCTGGATGCTGGAGGCGACTATCGTGCTGGAGATTGTCCTCGGAAAGTACGCTGAGGCACTCATCATCGGGGCGCTGCTCGTGTTCAACTCGGTACTGAGCTTCGTCCAGGAGAAGCAATCCAGCAATGCTCTCGCGCTGTTGCGCAATCGCCTTTCGGTCCACACGCGGGCGATGCGCGACGGAAAGTGGCTGTTGCTTCCTGCCGAGCAGCTTGTCCCGGGCGATGTTGTCTACTTGCGGATGGGTGACATCGTCCCGGCCGACATACGCCTGAGCGACGGGGAATTGATGTTGGACCAGTCGTCGTTAACGGGCGAATCCGTTCCCGTGGAGGCGGGCGCCGGAGCAACCGCCTACGCCGGCGCCACAGTGAAGCGCGGCGAGGCGGCGGGCGAAGTGATCGCAACGGGCGCCCGTACATACTTCGGGAAGACGGCGGAACTGGTGGGCGCCGCGCGAACCGTCAGCCACCTTCAGCAAATTGTCCTCAAGATTGTCCAATATCTGGTTTTGTTAGACGTCGTTCTGGTGGCGGTGCTGTTCATATACGCGCTGCTTACGGGTATCCGGCTGATGGAGATGGCGCCGTTCGCGCTGATTCTGCTGGTGGCGTCGGTTCCGGTGGCGCTTCCGGCAACATTTACCGTAGCGACGGCGCTGGGCGCGCTGGAACTGGTCAAAGGAGGCGTCCTCGTCACGCGCCTTTCGGCGATTGAAGAAGCGGCGGCGATGGATGTATTATGCGCCGACAAAACCGGTACGCTCACGCAGAACCGGCTGGCGCTGGGCTCCGTCAGGGCCTACGGATCGTACACCGAAGACGATGTTCTGCGGTTTGCCGCACTGGCGAGCGACAGAGCGACGCAGGACCCGATAGACGTCGCCATCCTGGACGCAGCGCGCGAGCGCGGGCCGCTTCCGGGTGTGGGGCCGAGGCGGCAGTTCGTTCCGTTCGAGCCGGCGACCAAGCGTTCCGAAGCGGTCTACGAGCATGATGGAGGGACGCTGCGGGTCATCAAGGGCGCGGCGGAGCAGGTTGCGGCATTGGTGGTAAACCCCCCGGACTGGAGTCCCCACGTGGCGAAATTCGCGGCGGACGGGTATCGCGTGCTCGCGGTGGCGGCCGGGACGGGTGACGAGTTGAACCTTGCGGGCCTGGTGGCGCTTGCTGATCCGCCGCGCGAAGGCTCCCGCCGGTTCATCCGGCGGTTGGGAGACCTTGGCGTGCGCGTCACCATGGTGACGGGGGATTCCGCGGAAACTGCGCGCGCCGTCGCTGCACAGGTGGGTATTGGCGGGCCGGCCTGCTCGCCACATACGCTTCGCGACGAAGACATCGGAGCGCACGTTCAGGAGTGCAGCATCATCGCGGGAGTGTACCCGGAGGACAAGTTCCGCCTCGTCCAGGCGCTGCAACGGTTCGGCCATATCACGGGAATGACCGGAGACGGCGTGAACGACGCTCCGGCGCTCAAACAGGCGGAAGTGGGAATCGCCGTATCGAACGCCACCGACGTCGCCAAAGCCGCGGCCAGCATGGTGCTCACCGAGCCCGGGCTCGGCAACGTGATAGCCGCGGTCGAGACCAGCCGCCTCATCTATCAGCGGATGCTAACTTACACCCTGAACAAAGTGGTTAAGACAATACAGATCGCTGTGTATCTTAGCGTCGGGCTGATGGCCACCGGAATATTCGTAGTAACTCCGCTGCTCATCATCCTGCTGCTGTTCGCCAATGACTTCGTGACGATATCTATTGCGACTGATCGAGTATCGTTCTCAACGAAGCCTGACCGGTGGCGAATCGGAATACTGGTCCTTACAGGCGCGGCGATGGCCACGCTCATGCTGGTGCTGTCGTTCGCGGTTCTGTACATCGGGCTCTACGCGCTGCGCCTGCCGGTGCCACAGCTTCAGACCCTGATTTTCATCATGCTCGTATTCACCGGGCAAGCCAACGTCTACCTCGTGCGAGAGCGTCGCCACTTCTGGGAATCGCGGCCGAGCCGTTGGCTGATGATCAGTTCCTGCGCGGACATAATCGCAGTAAGTGTACTGGCGGTTTTCGGCATCCTCATGGCGGCGATCAATCCGTGGCTGGTGGTTGGAATGCTGGGCGCCACCGCGGCGTATATGGTGCTGGTGGACTTCGTGAAGATTAGGGTTTTCAAGCTGCTTCGGTACGGCTGAGGCGTTTGTGCCCGGAAGAGGGGGCTGGGGAATGCGGAAGCACGCGCGGGCGTGCGGCGCGCCCTGCGGCGGCCGGGGGGAGCCCGCGTGATCCGGCTTTCCGGCGATCTCAGGCTGCTCATGCTGTTCCGGGCAGCGCGGAGCATCACCGCCGGAATGATATCGCTCGCGTTTCCGTACCTGATCCTGCGAACGCTGCGCTATCCGGCCTATGTATTGGGAATCATATACACCGCAGCCGCGATTGCGACGGCGGTGCTGGGATTCGCGTTTTCCTTCGCGGCGGACCTGCGCGGACGAAAACTGGCTCTAGCCGCCGCCGGCGCGCTGTTGCCCGTGAGCTGTCTGCTCATCTATGTATCCGAAGCGCTGCCGGCCATTTTCGCCGCCGCCGTTCTCGGCGGCTTTTCCGCTACCGGTTCGCTCACGGGCGGCGGCATCGGCGGCGCGGCGGCGCCGGTTCAAAGCGCACTGATAACCGAATTGACGCACGCAGAGACACGCACCTCGTACTTCGCGGTGTTCACATTCGCCACCGGGCTGTTCGGCGCCCTGGGTGTCCTGATCACGCGCGCGCTCGATATTCGCGAAGTTTTTCTCGTAGGGTTCATTCTCTCCGGCGTGGGGACTCTGCTGCTGACCGGCATCCGGGCCGGCGCGCCCGCGCGCCGTGAGGTCCGGCTGCGCAGCACTGCCATGATCGGCAAATTCACAATTACAGGCGCTCTGAACGGCTTCGCACAGGGGCTGGTTACTCCTTTTCTAGTCCCTTTCTTCATAATTGCCTATGATGTCCCGCGCTCCAGTATGTCGATGTATGGCTTTATAAGCGGTCTGCTCGGCGCGGCCGCACTGCTTGCCGCCCCATTCCTTGAGCGGCGGTGGGGCTTTGTAAACAGCATCGCAATAACCCGCGGGACCGGCGCCGTGTTGCTTGCTGTAATGCCGCTCTCGCCCATACTCGCGCCGGCGCTGCTGATCTATTTCATTACTCCGGCTCTCCGCATCGCCGCTTTGCCCGTGCAGCAGACGGCGTTGACGGAGCGCGTGGACGAAGGCGAGGTCGGCAGGGCACTCGGCATAAACCAGGTGGCGCGCCTCGCGGCGTCCGCCGGGGCCATGTCGCTGACAGGCTACCTGTTCCACGTGAGGAATATCGGCCTGCCGTTTTATCTGTATGCTTCGATCACGCTTGTCAACGTGGCGCTGTACTTCCGGTTCTTCGGCGACGGTGCGGGCCGGCGTAACGGCGAGCAGCGGTAACGCCGCTCACTCCTGCGCGATTTCAACACTGTTACTCAGATAAACACGGATCGCCGGCCGCTCCGCCTGTGTCATATGAACAGGCGGATATCCTCAGATGCAATCATCATTAAGGCGGGTAAGTTCGCTCCCCCCGGGGGAGGGGCCGTTACCAACACGATTCGGGACGTTGTAGGCCGGAACAACGCTCTTTGGTGTCTAACGTATTCGCGCAACTGCGTTCTGGCCCGCACACCGGAATACGTATTTAACACTTCGCTCGATTCATCGTATATGGCTACAAAATAACGGTGTTGTCGCGGGTACCAGGCGTCTCATTTAACTTTCGTTAGTATTGCGGCGGAGCCGGATCGCCTGTCCAATATGGAGACAGGATTGTGTACTGGCGGTCATGCGCCGCCCAAGTATTCGGAACGTGCAGAGGGGTGTTCCCGGCCGTGTAGTGGCGCCGGAGGCCAAGGATCAGTCATGTGTACTGGATGGGAAGAATCGCTGTCAAAGCGCAAAGGGTTTGTGCTCGTAGCATTCACGCTGGGGCTGCTGCTGATATTGGGGTGCGTGGGACTGGCGTACGACATCGGCAGGATGTACATCGTGAAGAACGAGTCCCAGGCATTCTGCGATTCCGCCGCGCTGTCGGCTGCATGGATGCTGGACGGCTCCACGGAGGGGATAGATAAAGCCCGGACGGCCGCTCTCGCCACCGCGAAACGCTACAACCTGGGGAACACTGCGTTCGACCCGAACCGGATCACGGTGGAGTTCGCCCAGGACCCGCCGGCCGGTTGGGCAACAAATCCCGCCAATCCCGCCGGCTATGTGATGGCCCGCGTCACAACCTCGGCGGATCTGCCCATGATGATCATACCCGTTGTGACCGGCAGGTTCCATGCGACTATCGGCGCATCCGCTACCGCGAAACAACTGCCCCTGCCCGGAGGCGCTCCCAACAGCATATTCCCGTTCGCGCCCATGGTGCTTCCGCCGGGAGGCGGAATTCCTCCCACGCAGGATGACGGAGCCACAACTCACATAACCGCGGATCCGTTCGGCATGGTTCCGGCACAGTACACCGAAGACGGCAAAACGGTGTATCAGCACGGCGGCGTCTACACGCTTCGAGGCCCTGGAAGGATCAAAGATCCTGCTGAAGATATGTGTCCCAACGATGCGACGGACCTGGGCGCGGCTTACCGTCTCGAAAGCGGGCAACCCGACCGGGGTTATATCTGGACCTCGAATTCGGCCAAAGATATAAATGACGCCATACTGGGCAACGTAACGCCTCCCGACGGGTCGATAAACATCGGAGATAACATCATCGACGCGTGCGATTTTTGCAAGACCAACGGGGTAAAGGAGTCAGAGGTGAAGGCCATGCGCGACCGGGTGGCATCTGATACCGACTCGACGACCCGGTGGTACGCCGACTATATCGCCGCGATTAATGCCGGCACCGGCACTTATGGCAATTACCAGCGCGTCGTGACCGTGCCTATCGCCACCGGCGCTTGCGGAACGACCGTGGACGTAAATGGCACGCCGGTGACGGTTCCGTGTCCCAACGGCTACGGGCCCAACACAGTGACCGGCTTCGCTGCGTTTTTTCTGCTTCCCTACGAGAAAAGCAACCAGGGACCGTACGGGCTGCCAGGAGCGTACTATGGCAGCGGCGGCGCCCCGATTTGCGCCGAGTACATAGGGCCGTGGAATGGCGGCGGGGGCGCATCGGCGGGCGGCGGAGTAAGCAACAGGATCGCAAAGCTGGTGCAATGAGGCGGACAATGTTCACACGATTCGCGTGCCGCAGGCGCAGCGGAAGCGTTATGGTCGAGTTCACGCTCGTGATTCCCTTTCTGGCCACGCTGCTGCTCGGCACCATGTTCTACGGCTACGACTATTACACTTACAATCGTCTGGAGGAGGCAGTCCGGAACGGTGCCAGATTCGCGTCAACGCAGCCTTATAACGTCCTGAGCGGCGCCGACCCGATTCTCCCATGCTCAGGCGGCACCTGCCCGGGCATTCTCATCGATCCGGCCGGATCAGCTTTCGCAAGAGCGGTAAGGAATGTCACACTCTATGGAACACCCGCTCCGGCAGATAATCCGGTTCCACTGGTCGAGGGTCTCGCCCCGGAAAACGTTCAGGTGCTTATGGATGTCGTCAATAATGTGCCGGTCGCGGTTGGGGTGGCGATAACGGGCTTCCATATGACCACACCGGCCGGTTCGCTCACTCTCTCGAAACCGGTGACCATGTTCGCCTATCCCGCTAACTACCTGTACAAAATCCCCGAAAGCTAGAAAACAACGATGACCACCACCGCCGTCAAAAAGATCCGAAAACGCCCGCTCAGGCGCGGGGCCGCTCAGATTGAGACAGCGCTCGTTCTTCCTCTCTTTCTCATGTTCTGGTTCGGAATTGCGGATTGGGGTATCGCGTTGTGGATTCACGAATCCGTGGTTTACCGGGCCAACGCCGCGGTACGCTGGCAGGTGGTAAACTCCCTATGCACGGCATGGAATGCTCCGGCGCCGAACGACAATACGTGCACGGCATGGGACGACAGCAGAATCAAAAAGATGTTTCTGTACGGGGACCCGAACGCAACTGCTAATGCGGCTCCGTGGTTCAGCCTGACGAGCCCGACAATCACCGTAAACGTAACCGGCCAGAACTGGAAGAACAACGGGCGCGACGATATGATGGTGACGATGACCGTCAGCAACTATCAGTGGATGCACTTCACGCCGTTCTTCGCCACACGGTATCTCGGCCGGCCGGTTACTGTCAGTATGCCGGCGGAGGACCTGCAAGACGGCTTGTAGGCGCGGCGCTCAGCGCGCTCCCGAGCGCCTGCCTCAAGCGGCGTCAGTGACCTGACGCCTCGGGCTGGCCGGTATACGGTCCTTCGTACACAAGCTTCAGCGCCCAGTCCGTATCGGACGGAAACTCCGGAACATCGATGATCCCTATTTTGCTCGCGGCAAGCCTGCCGGCGTCCGAAAACTTACCCGTGCGCGGATCGAACCACTCGGCTTTGTAAGTGCTGTTTACGATCGCGCCGCGAACCTGGCTCCGCGGGCATCCCTTTTCGAAGTACACCAGGAAGATGTGCTTGTCAGGCGTCCGCGAACAGTAAGCCCAGCCCTCATAGCCCCGGATGACGTGAGTCTTGTTCGGCGATACGAGATCCGCGTCCGGCTCGAGTTCCTGATACCGCTTGCCGATCGAGAACGCAAAAGTCCGCAAGTACTGCATTTGGGCGCCGGACTTCCACTGAAAAGCATCCCACATCTTCGTCGGAGCTTCGGGTTCGATATCCGCGCCCCAGATTCCCTCGGCGCCGTATACGTGGCCGGCGTAGCCGCCGGAAAGGAAGTTTCCATACATGGCCGAGCGGACATACCGGTCGTCGGCTTCGGTGCCGCCTTCGGCGCCGTACTTATAGCCGGACGGCCCGAACGAGCGCGCATCCTTGTACCCGGCATAATAAGGTTCGCCGTTCATTGCCGGCCGGTGCGGTGTGTGATAAAAGATCTCCGTCAGGTACCAGTAGTTATTGTGCTCGCGCATATTGCCGGTCTGGTGCAGCGTCACCCAGGAGTCGTCGCCCCAGTTTTCGAGCGTAGACGGGTTAGCATTGGCCGACAGCAGGGTTCCGAACGGCGGCAACCCGTACTTCTCCTTAACCATCTGTATGGCTTTGATGTAATCGCCCGGACCGACGGACTCGCTGATGATATCGAGGTGTACGGGACTCAGCACGACGTTATTGGCCTGGTAGCGGCTCCACACATATTGAATGTACCGGGCGTACGAGTCCGGCCACGGATAATACTTGCTCCAGGGCATGCTCGCATCGCGCCGCGAGACTTCTATGAACGGCACGAACCCGTGCTCGTTCAGATAATCGATCTTGCGGTCGACGTACTTGAAGTACTCGGGGTTGATCCGGTTGATATCGGGGAAGACGTTCTCAAAACCGGGCACCTTCCCTGGGAAGAAGAACGGCCGCCCGCCCTCGTTGCGCATGTTTTTCGCGCTGTTGCCCGAGCCGAACTCAACCCACGCCGAGCGGATCGTCGTCCCGTCGGGCATTTTCAGATTCCAGGGCAGCCCGTCGGTGTCCCAGTTGGGAAACGCGGCAATCACGTTTACCCAGTTGTAGCCCTGGCTCTGGCGCAAGCGGACGTAATCTTTGAAACCCGCGGTGGGACCGATAGGCCGCTCCTGGTCATCGTCGTACCACTTGAAGCGGTTCGTACCTACCGAGTACCAGGTGTCGCCGATGACAAAGAACGGCGTGCCGTCGGCGTGCTCGAGCGCGTGCTGGTTCGGCGTGGCGCGGATGAAGCCGCGGCGCAGAGGATTGGCCTGTTTTTCCTGCTCGGTCCACTCGACGGCAGTGAAAGATCCGCTCTTTCCGGCAAGACCGGGATCGCTCGGCGAGGAACCGCTCCGCCATTTCCAGGCGCCCGGCGCCGTCGCGGCTATGCGCACACGGAACGTTTGACCGCCATCCCAGAACCCGTAGACGCGCTTGTTGAACCCCGGACCGGTGAGGTCCACCCACACAGTGACATCCGTATAGGGATTCGCATAGGTCTGCGCGGCGGTGAGCGTCACCTCCTGCTTTTCCCACACGTGGGCTGTGGGCCCGGCTGCGAACGCGGATGCGGCAATCAGCGCGAGCCCGGCTGCGATGCGAGGAACGGATTCGACCATGTTCCAGAGTCTATCTCAGGATGATGCGAGACGGCTCGCGGCGTTCTGCTTTACCGTTGCGTTCGATGCTTGCCAGAAAACGTCAGCAACCGCGGGCAGCGCACCCCAGCGTCGGCGGATTTCGACGGCGCGCGTCGCGTTCGAACACAACGTGAACGATCCGGCGCCGTTTCATGTGATGATTGCTCGCCGCTGACCGGGTCGGCTTCGTAAACGACTTGCGGCTCAGGCGCTTGGTCTGTCAGCGCAACTGCTCCACAAACTGGCGACGCGCGTGCATTCGCTCGCAGAAAGGGGACACAATGCGCGAAACTCGCCTGAGCCCCGCCCCAGCGTACGTGGGGCTGGACAACCAATACATCGCCAGCGCGTGGCGGCGGGGCTCGAGCCACCGTATCATCAGGGACTTCAATCCATATTCGGACGAAACCCTGATGGAGATACCATCTGCAAGCCAGGGCGATGTGGACTGGGCGTACCAAGCCGCTTCGAACGCTCAGCCCGCGTGGGCCGCCAAAGCGCCCGCCGAGCGCGCGGCCGTTATGCAGCGCGCCGCCGCCGTCATGCAGTACCGGCGCGAGGAGATCATCGGTTGGCTGATACGCGAGGCCGGAAGCACGCGTATAAAGGCGGTTCTCGAGTGGGACTCCGTCCACGCAGTGTTCCTCGAGGCCGCGACAATGCCACACCATGTGCGCGGGTACTTACTGCCCGGAGATATTGCCGGCAAAGAGTGCCGTGTGTATCGAAAGCCTGTCGGAGTTGTCGGAGTAATCAGTCCCTGGAACTGGCCGCTTCAACTGACTGCACGGTCGGTTGCCCCGGCGCTGGCCGTCGGCAACTCGGTAGTTCTGAAACCGGCGAGTGATACTCCGGCTACGGGCGGCACGCTGATAGCCAAATTGCTGGAAGAGGCCGGACTCCCAGGGGGCGTTCTCAACGTGGTAATGGGCGCTGGCAGCGACATAGGCGATGCCTTCGTGCTCAACCCCATTCCACGCGTGATCTCGTTTACCGGTTCGACGACTGTTGGCCGGCACGTGGCGCGGCTTGCTGTTGAATCGTCCATAATCAAGAGAACGGAGCTCGATCTGGGAGGCAACACACCATTTGTGGTTCTCGATGACGCAGATCTCGACCAGGCCATCGATGCCGCTATATTCGGAAAGTTCCTTCACCAGGGACAGATCTGCATGATCGTGAACCGCTTCATCGTGGATAACTCGGTGTACGACGATTTCACGAACCGCTTCACGCAACGTGTGCGGGTGCTCAATGTGGGAGACCCAAACAAGCCCACAACGATGATCGGCCCCATAATTAACCGCAGCCAGCTACAGCACATACAGGACTTGATAAACGACGCGGACGCTTCCGGCGCGCGCAGGCTGGCCGGCGGCGAGGCGCAGGGGCTCGTGCTGCCGCCTCACGTCTTCGCCGACGTGAAAAACGAAGACAGAATCGCGCAGGAGGAGATATTCGGTCCCGTGGCGCCCATCATTCGTGTGAACGGCGAAGAGGAGGCGCTTGCCGTCGCCAACGCCACCGAGCACGGACTGTCCGGTTCCGTCTTTACGCAAGATATAGAGCGCGGGCTGCGTTTCGCACAGCGCGTGGAGGCGGGCATGACGCATGTTAACGACCAGCCAGTGAACGATCTGCCAAACAATCCCTTCGGAGGAGAGAAGAACTCCGGCATTGGGCGCTTCGGTGGCGACTGGGCCGTTCGCGCGTTCACGACAGATCATTGGATAACCATTCAACACGAGCCACGCGCATATCCGTGCGACGCCAGCAAGGTCAGAGGTCCGTGGGGCGGAGGCTAATACCAATATCAATCTCGTGAAAAGGAGCACTTACACATGAGCGCTAATCCGGTGTCGGCAGCCGCAAGCGGCACGTTCTCACTCGGCGGAGATCTACCGGTGAACCGGTTAGGGTATGGCACAATGCGCTTAACAGGCCCGGGCATCTGGGGTGAGCCCAAAGATCCCGAGGAGTGCCGGCGCGTTCTGCGCCGCGCCGTGGAGCTCGGAGTCAATTTCATCGACACTGCGGATTCGTACGGGCCGGTTGTAAGCGAGCGCCTGATTGCCGAGGCGCTTCACCCCTATCCGAAAGGCCTTGTAATAGCCACCAAGGCAGGACTGACCCGCCAGGGCCCGGATAAGTGGGCGCCTGTGGGCCGTCCCGAGTACCTGCGGCAGCAGTTAGAGATGAGCCTGCGTCTGCTGCGTCTGGAACGCATCGACCTGTACCAGTTGCATCGCATCGACCCGCGCGTGCCGATGGAAGAGAGCCTCGGCGCGATGAAAGACTTTCAGTCCGAGGGAAAGGTGCGGCACATAGGCCTGTCCGAAGTAAGTCCGAACGAAATCGAACGGGCGCGCAAGATGGTGAATATAGTCAGCGTGCAGAACCTGTATAACTTCCTGGATCGCCATCACGAAGCCGCGCTGCGCTATTGCGAGCAGAACCACATGGCATTCATTCCCTGGTTTCCGGTTGCGGCGGGCAGACTCGCGCAGCCCGGCGGGCCGTTCGAGGAGATGGCGCGCAGGCACGGCATCACCCCTGCACAACTGTCGATTGCCTGGCTTCTACAGCGTTCGCCGGTGATGCTGCCTATTCCCGGCACGTCGTCGGTGGCGCATTTGGAGGAGAACGTTGCGGCAGCCGGCATCCACATCGCGCCCGAGGAATGGAACACGCTGGAAAAGCGCAAGACGGCATAGAAGCCCGGTTGAATCGGATCCAGATAACGGCCTCCGCTTGGCCGAAGGTCAAACGCAGTCTCCGCAGAGTAAGCGGGGCTCGGGAATGGACGAAGGATACCGGGCGAAGCGGGTTGCGCTACACCTGCTTCCGCCCTATCCACTTATCAACCACGGGCGGCTGGTACTCCAGAAGCCTGTCGATCAGCGCCTCGGGCGAGGCATCCGAAAGAATCATCGCCCGGTGGACCGGTCTCATGAAGCCTTCGGCGACGGCGTGATCGAACAGTGCCAGCAGGCGATCGTAATAGCCGTCCACGTTCAGTATCCCGCAGGCTTTGCGGTGCAGCCCGAGCTGATTCCAGGTGAGCACCTCGGCGAACTCGTCCAGCGTTCCGTATCCGCCCGGCAGCGCCACGAACGCGCCCGAGAGGTCGGCCATCGCCGCTTTGCGCTCATGCATCGTTTCGACGACTTTCAATTCGGTCAGCCCCGGGTGCGCCACCTCCTTCGAGATAAGCGTCTGCGGAATGACGCCGATGACCTCCCCTCCGGCGGCAAGCGCCGCGTCGGCGAGTATTCCCATCAGACCGACATTGCCGCCGCCGTAGACGATACCGATGCCGCGCCGTACGAGACTCTGCGCCAGAAGGCGCGCAGCCGCGGCGTACGTTTGGCGAAAGCCGGCGCTCGAGCCGCAGAAGACACAGATGCGCTTGCCCATTCCGATCAGGATAGACCAGTTGCGGGCAGCGCTCTCTTGGGCCGGACGCTTCCCTGCCCCGTGTTCCGGTTCGACGGCCGCGTCTACGGCGCCGCTTCAGCGGCAGCCGCCGGCGCCCGGCCGGCGGCGACACGCTGCTCCGGCGCCTCCCCGGCTGCTACGCACTCCGGCATCACATCCGGGCTGCAAACCGCATGCACCCGTTTGCGCGGGTCGAACCTGCCCGAGACGAGATACGCCACGGCTGCGGTGCCTGCAATCCACGGCTCGAGCAATATCAATGGCGCCAGGTACTTCTTCGACCGCACCAGCGACTCGCTAACACCCCGGACTCTCGTGCTGCGCCGCGGCCCCGCCACCTGGGGGATTTTGAAACACGTCAGCCGCAATTCCGGGCGCCGGCGGCAGTATGATACGAGCGCCTTCGCCGCGTGCTTGGGAGTTGAGATACCGGCATCCGCGACAATGCTCCGCCGCAGCGCGTGCGGGTAATAGAAGTTCACGATCCCGCGCGCAAAGTCGGCGCAGTTGCGGAACAGCAGGTTGAACCTCTCCTTATTGGGGCGCGAGTTCAGATACGCGATCAACCGTTCATCCTGTTCGCGCGTGGTCTCGAGTGCGAATCCATAGATGGTTCGATCGTAGGCGGAGCCGACAAGCTGAACCCAGTTGCCCGGCGGCGGCTCACCCTCAGGCCCGCCCGGAGCGATGCCGGGCAGATGCGCGCGGCGATAATTGTTCCGGATCCGGGCGATATCCGCCGCATCGACGCTTTCCGGCACGTCCTGAGCGCGCTCCACCGCATACAGGTACGGAATAAGTGGGATGGCAATCCAGTCGCGCCCCGCTATCCTGTTATAGCGGCTGATGACGACTCCATCTTCGCCCGGCCCGCACACGCGCAAGAGAGTGGGGGAGTCCGCGCAGATGTGCGACAGATACACAGCCGCGTGTCCGGTTGGGGTCAACGCCCCGAACTTGCCGAACGGCTCCCCGACTAGCAGCGCGACGCCGGCCGGCAGCGGGGCGGACGTTATGACGAGCACAAGGAGTGCTTGGGCGAACTTCGGCATCCGGAAGTTCTGACGCGACTTAGCGCAGCAAAGTTTCCAATAGTCCACTCAGGAGATCGAAACCTCCACTGCCGCGCCACAATACCGTCTCGGTTACGGTACGCGCGAATACATGGGCCGGGCTAAGGGCCCGGCCCTCCGGCAGCTTCGCCGCTACTGCGTCAGTTCGAACTCTCCCTTCAGGCGCAGATCGCGTGATGACGAGCCGACGTACACCTCGAACACGCCAGGCTCCGCCACCCACCGGTCCTTCGCGCCGTCGTAGAAAGACATGTCGGCCGTCTCCAGCGTGAACGTCACGGTTTGCTCCTGGCCGGGCTTGAGCGACACGCGCTGGAAGCCCTTGAGTTCCCTCACGGGGCGGTCAACGCTCGATTTCACATCATGCAGATATAACTGCACCACCTCGACACCGGGCCGGGATCCCGTATTGTGAATCTTGAGTCTGACATTCACTTGCTTGCCCATGCCGGCCGCAGCGGGTGAAATATCCATTTCGCTGTACGCGAACTTCGTATACGTGAGACCGTGCCCGAACGGGAACAGCGGCTGTATGCCCCGGCTGTCAAATCCGCGATAGCCAACATAGATGCCCTCGCCGTAGCTGACGTGGAGGTCTCGCCCGGGATAGTACGTATACGCCGGAGAATCCGACAGTTGCTTCGGAAACGTCACCGGCAGCCTGCCTGAGGGACTCTCGTTTCCGAAGACTATGTCAGCAATCGCGTAACCGCCTTCCTGCCCTCCGTACCATGCCATCAGAACGGCTGGAACATGATCGATCCACGGCATCGTCACAGGCGAGCCGGCTTGAATCACGACGACGGTGTTCTTATTTGCCGCGGCGACGGCTTCGATCAGATCGTTTTGTCCGGCGGGCAGATCCATTGAAGGACGGTCGAACCCTTCGGATTCCAGTTTGCTCGAGTAGCCTACAACCACAACCGCGGCATCCGACTTCCGCGCAAGCTCAACAGCCTCGGTCCGAAGCGCCTCAGGCGTTTGCCTGGCCTCCTCTCCTTCCATGGCTGCTCCAAGCGCGTAATTCACCTTGACTTTCGAGCCCAACAGACGTTTGAAGCCATCCAGAGGAGTCACCGCATACCTCGGCCGCACGAGCGAGCTTCCCCCGCCTCCCGTCCTCGCTGTCGCGGCGCTCGGGCCGATAACCGCCAGCGTCCGGATCTTCGAGGCGTCGAACGGCAGCACGTCGCTTTCGTTCTTGAGCAGGACAATGCTCTCGGTTGCGGCGGTACGCGCAATGCTCCGCTGCTTGCCGGTATCGACCTGGGCATCCCCGATCTGGTTGTTATCGAACAGCCCGGCCGTGAACATCACTCGCAGGATGCGCCGAACCGCCTCATCCACTCTGGCCTGCGTCAACTGTCCCGACTCGACCGCGGCCAGCACCTTGTCCGCGGTCAGCCAGCCGGCGCCGTTTCCCGCTTTCTGTGTTTCGGGCCTGGCGAACCAGGTCCGCATGGCCTCGCCGCCGGGCATTTCCAGGTTCAGTCCGGCCATGATAGAGGCTGCGGTGCTGTAGGTTCCGCCCCAGTCGGAGATAACAAAGCCGGCAAACCCCCACCGCTTTTGCAGCGTATCGGTAAGGAGGTATGTGTTCTCGGCGCAATACGATCCGTTTACCTTGTTATAAGCCGCCATGACAGCCCACGCGCGCCCTTCCTGCACCGCTGCGCGAAAAGCGGGCAGATAGATCTCGTTGAGCGTCCGCTTGTCGATCGCCACGTCAATCCGGTGCCGCTCGAACTCCTGGTTATTGGCGGCGAAATGCTTCACCGACGGGATTACTTTCTCCGATTGAACGCCCGTGACGAACGCCACGGCCATACGGGAGGCCAGGAACGGGTCTTCGCCGTATCCTTCGAAGTTCCTGCCCCACACCGGCACGCGCGCAATGTTCACCGTGGGCGCGAGGATCATGTTTCGCCCGAGAGCCTTGGCCTGTTGAGCAATCGCCTCGGCCTCGCGCTGTACGAGGTCCGGGTCCCAGGTTGCGGCCATTGCTATGCCTGCGGGGAACGCAGTCGCGGTGACAGGCTTCGTGTTCGCGGCGCTGGTGATCGCCGATGAGCCTATCCAGTTGCGCACGCCCATCGGACCGTCCGCCATCTTAATGGCGGGTATGCCAAGCCGCTGGTTCGGCTGGCTCTCCATCCATCCGGAGCCGCTCAGCATCTCCGCCTTTTCGCGCGGAGTCATGCGGCGCAGAAGATCCTCTACGCGCTCGTTCACGGAATTTCTCCGGTTCAGGTACGGCGCATTCCGATCGGGAGTTTGCGCCGAAAGGAGTATGGCAACGGCCGCTACGGCCATCGCGGATAGGAGAAACACGACGTTACGGTTCATCGTCTCACCCCTTGACCTCCGATAAATGTAGCAGACACGGCTGCCGGATGGTTCAAGAAAGCGATTCCTCCCAAGTCCTCACGAGCGGTGAAAACTAGCCTATCGGGCTACGCGCCAAAGTGTCGAAACGAACCCAGTCCCATTTTCGGACACTGCCAGGCGGGAGACGCCGGCGCCGCCGCACCCTGATCAGCATCGGGCGCCGGCCGACCGGAACACATGATGCAGAAACCAACAGATATCCACTTAGGAGTATAGCGCACGGCTCAAAGCGCTCACATAGTAAGTGACGTATTTGGAACAAGTTAGGCCACGTGAACGGCTCTTGCGCGGGCCCCCGCCCTCCTCGCACGGCCCGCAATCAACTTGCAGTGCCCGTGCCGCCCGGCGCGCATACGGCGGCGCTGGTGTACAACGATCCGCTCACGGCAGCGGGGCTCGGTGCGGCCGCAGGCACGCTCGGCTTGCTGAGGCTGGCGCGCACCGTCAGAAGGACAACATGGTACAAGGAATTATCCGCGCGCCCGGGCCATAACGCCCCTCCGTTCCGATCCGCATCACACCATCTTGTCAGCTACAATCTGTGGACGGACGGAGGAGGAATGATAACGGCCATCGTACTGATCAAGACCGAAAGAGGACGCACCCCGGAGGTGGCGCAGGCGCTCATCGGGATGCCGGGCATCTCGGAAGCCTACTCGGTTGCGGGTGACTGGGACCTTGTGGCGATCGCCCGCGTGCGGCAGCACGACGATCTGGCCGACCTCGTCTCCGCGCGGGTGCAGAGCATCGACGGCATCCAGGCCACCAATACCCTCATCGCTTTCCGGGCCTACAGCCAGCGCGATCTCGAAGCCATGTGGGATGTTGGAAACGAGGAGCGGCTGAGTTAGGCGCCGGCAGAGAGTGCCGGCGGCATCGCCGGGCCGAAAGCCAGGAAAAGCCGTTCCGCGTGCTACCCCAAGTGTTACCCCAACCCGGAAATCGCTACCCCGGCTGCGTTCGATAACGGGCAGACCGACCCGCAGCCGTCGCACTCACGATATAAACAACCAGGACGAAAAAAAGGTGATGCCCCCGGCGGTGACCTGCTCCCAATACTCTCCCTCCAGTCATAATTTGGAAAGCTCCCTTGAAACAGCGAGAGGAGTTTTCGAAATGAAGAGGACGAAGTTCACCGAAGAGCAGATGATCGAGGCTGTGAAGCAGCTCGAAGCCGGGCGCTCGGCTAAGGACCTCGCCCGGGAGTTGGGCATCTCCGACCAGACGCTGTACAACTGGCGAGCGAAGTACAGCGGCCTGGATGTGAATGAGGCGCGGCGCCTGCGGGCGCTGGAAGAGGAGAACCGGCGCTTGAAGACGATGGTCGCCGATCTCAGCCTCGATAAAGAAGCTCTAAAAGCGGTGATCCGAAAAAACGGCTGGAGCTTGTGAGCGCACGGCGGGACGTGGCGTTCGTGATGGCCGAGTTCGCCTACAGCGAACGCCAGGCTTGCAAGCTCCTGGACCTGGACCGCAGTAGCTATCGCTACGAGGCTCGTCCCGATCGCAACATCGAATTGCGCGAACAACTGATCACGCTGGCGCGGCAAAAGCCGCGGTAGGGGTATCGGCGACTGTGGGCGCTGCTGAGCAAGCGTGGGCACAAAGTGAACGTCAAGCGCGTATATCGCCTGTACCGGCAGGAGCATCTGGCGGTGCGGCGGTTGAAGCGCAAGCGGCTCCAGCGCACGGCTCCGGTGAACGCGGCGCTGATGGCGCCGAATCAGGAATGGGCGCTCGATTTCGTTTCCGATGGCATAGCCAACGGCCGCGGCATTCGCATCCTGACCATCGTTGACGGCTTCACACGGGAGTGCCCGGCCATCGAGGTCGGCATGAGCCTCGGCAGCCGAAGAGTCACGCGAGTATTGGAACGTGTCATCGCCGAACGTGGAGTGCCGAAGAGCTTGCGCTGTGACAACGGCCCGGAGTTCACGAGCCGGCATTTCCTGGCCTGGTGCGAACAACACGGCATTGCACTGGTGCACATTCAGCCGGGCAAGCCCATGCAGAACGGATATCTGGAGAGCTTCAACGGACGGCTGCGCGACGAACGCCTGAATGCGAATTGGTTCTTGAACATCGTGGATGCAAAGCAGAAGATCGAACGGTGGAGGGTGGAGTACAACGAAGAACGGCCGCACAGCAGTCTGGCGTACCGGACGCCGAACGAATACGCGGAGGTGTGCTCTGAGCTCACCAGCAGGATGGACGCCATCCCGCCGATCCGCCCGTCGCTGGTTGTGAGTCGCACGGCGGTGCTCGCGGGCAAGGGTTCGCCTCCGGCCGCGCCCTGAGGGGCGCGCCCTTGCCCGCTATGCGCCGCCGTGCACCGCTGATCGCTAGCGACGGGCGGCTCCGGCGGGATGGCTGGCAGACATAATATGAAGAACGGCTTTCCAAATTACACTTGGTAGAGAAAAACGGGGCAGGTCACTCACACTTCAGCCGTCTGTAACTTCGGAAGACGCCACAGATTGTAAGCCGCCGCCGTCATCAGAAACTGCCAACTTACTTTCCGTAGCCCCCTTAGCTTCGCCTTCTTCATGCCGCCGGTCTGCTTCATCCACCCGAAGATCTTCTCGATCAGCGGTCTCTTCCCCTGGCTGACACGATAGCTGGCGTGCCTCGCCGTTCGTTCATCGATGGCGCTGCCGCCGTTGCGCTCGGTGTTCTGCGCCACGTGCGGGCGGATGTTCATCGCCCTCGCCGTCGCGACGAAGTCCCACGTGTCATAACCCTTGTCAGCACCCACGCTCATCGGCCCGCGCCGGTTTCGCCGCCGCCGTGCCTGCCATTTGCGGTGCAGCATCAGCGCCGCGTCGCGTTCCGCCGTGCCGTCGGCGTGTGTGAGCAGTGCGTCCACAACCAGGCCGTTGCGATTCTCCATCAGCACGTGGCCCAGATAGCCGAGTTTGGCCTCCTGTCCGTTGCCCTTGCGGTACAGCCGCGAGTCCGGGTCGGTCTTCGAACTCGTGGGTTTCGTTGCTCCGCTTCTGTCCGCGGAACTGGCCCGGCTCGTCATCGCCGCCGTCCTTGCGCTGGAAACTCTTTTGGCTGGCCCAGGCCTCGATCAGCGTGCCGTCCACGCTGAAGTGCTCGTCCGACAGGTGCGGCCTGGCCTGCTCCAGCACGCGCGCGAAGAACGTCCGCGCCACGTCCTGATTGAGCAGCCGTTCGCGATTCTTGCTGAACACCGCGTGGTTCCACACCGGCTCGTCCAACTCCAGACCGACGAACCAGCGGAACAGCAGGTTGTAGTTCATCTGCTCCATCAGCATCCGTTCGCTGCGCACTGAATAGAAGATCTGCAGCAGCGCCGCGCGCAGCAGGCGCTCGGGCGGCACCGACGGCCGGCCCGTCCGGGCGTACATGCCATCTAAGTCCTTCGCCATGGCCCGGAGTACGTCATCGACTGACTTGCGGATCGCCCGCAACGGGTGGTCCTGCGGAACCCGGTCCTCCAAGGAAACGTAGCTGAACATCTCCGACTGCTGCTGATCGTCGCCGCGCATAGAACAATTTTCTCAGGGTTTGTTCCGGCAGCCAAGTACTCACTTGGGGTTTTTCAACAAGCTCCTAAGTTATACAACTTCGCACCATTCCTTCGCCGTCTTGTCAGTCCCGTCTGCGCGGACGGGATCGCGGGTCAGGGTGCGGATTCTCCTCCCATCCGATCACCGTTCTCCTCTGAAACCGATCACTGATTCTCCTGGAAACCGATCAGTGTTCTCCTGTGAAAGCGATCAGCGTTCTCCCTTGAAGACCGATCACTTCCGGCCGCCGTCGGCCAGCCGGAAGGTGGCAAATGAAGCCCGGGTTTGCAGAATTCGTCGAGGCCCACGGCCGGGCGATGGTGCTTGTAGTCCTCAGCTTCGCGCTGGCTTCTCTTCATTTTCAAGCTGCCGATTTCGATCTTCCCGCAGACGGACTTTCGCTGCTCGTGACTCCCGTTATCTTCTATTTGCTCCGGAGCCGCACACAGAGAGCCAATTGAACTGTCATCGAGGATTGTGACTGTTTCCGGTCTGCATGCCGATGTGGAGATGGCGCAAGCGAATGCTCTCGCCGGTTTTGAGTCGCGAAACCAGTGGGCGAGCTTCCCGAATCTCGGGCGCCCGCTGGTTCAGCAACGCCGATGAACTGAACGAACTCCGACCTCCTCTGACGCCCCGTTGATGCCACGGCCTGCGGGATAATGGATACGGGTGTTGGAGTCCACCCCAGACCGCTCGCCACCGGGCAGATGACTCCTATGCGGGATTTCCTCCGCTAGGAGTCCGGTCATTTGGCCCTACTGGGAAGTCCCCAAAATCGAGTTTTCGGAGACGGCGCATGGCACGTGAGGCTACCACTACGGAAGCCGGCACTGCACTCAATGAACCGCAGCGGCGCCACCTTTGGACGAGCGTGCAGTACGCGGACAAGCTCTTGTCCGAAATCGAACAGGTCCTGACTGCCGCCTCCTCAAAGTCGCCTTTTCCGAGATACCGGGTTGATGTAAGCCCGGCTCAGAGCAAAGTCATCCAGGATTATATTGCCCGGATCCGGGCGCAGATGCTTCGCATTCTCGAAGGGCAGCGAATCGCGGTGCCGGGCCCGCAATTCGGCGCGATCCACACCATTCGAGTGGCCCTGGCCTTCGTGCGCACCGCAGCTATTGAGATCGGCCCGAAGTACATGCGTGGGTACGGCGAAGTTCCGGAATCGGAGGTGGCTGAACTGAACGGCCTCGTGGCCGAGCTCAATACCCTCGTCGACAAGCTCGACGCGTATCTGGCGCAGGGGCTGGGGCAGGACCTCGGCGCCCGCCTGGCGAGACTCCAGCGGGCGGGGGACAAAGCTGCTCTGCTGAAGAGGCTGGAGCGGATCATCTCGACTCACGGCCTGGTCGAGTCTCGGTCGAAGCTGGCTATGATTCTCGACCGGATGGAGACGCAACGGTTCGAAATCGCGATCTTCGGGCGCGTTAGTTCCGGGAAATCGTCGCTGTTGAACCATATTCTGGAGATCGATGCGCTGCCCGTCGGCGTGAACCCAATAACGGCGGTGCCGACCCGGCTGGTTTCGGGGCCCGAGCCGAGGCTGACGGTCTCGTTCGCGGATCGCCGGGTGGAGCACCTGGAATTATGGGCTTTGCACGAACTGGCTACGGAACAGCGCAACCCGAATAACACGAAAGGCGTGACCAGCATTGTGGCGGAACTGCCGGCACAGAGGCTGCGCGACGGCATCGTATTCGTCGATACTCCCGGCCTGGGTTCGCTGGCAGCGGCCGGCGCCGCGGAGACTCGCGCCTATCTGCCGCAGTGCGATCTCGGGGTGGTGCTGATCAATGCGGGTTCCACGCTCTCCGAGGAAGACCTCGCGACGGTTCAGTCGCTGTACGAGGCCGGAGTGCCTGCATCAGTGCTGCTCAGCAAAGCGGATCTCCTCGCGCCGCCAGAGCGCGAATCCTCGCTGGCCTACGTCGCAGAACAGATTCGGAACAATCTCGGAATCGAGCTGAAGGTACACCCCGTCAGCATCGTCGGCGAGTACGCAGCCCTTTTGGATGCATGGTTCGAGCATGAGATTGCGCCGCTTTACGGGCGCCACCGGGAACTTGCGGACGAATCGGTGCGCCGGAAAACCGCCGCCCTTCGTGAAGAAATTGAGGCCGCGCTGCGTTCAAAACTGAGCCGCGCCGAGGGGTCCCGCGTATCGGACGTTAACGGTCTGCGAGAGGTCGAAAAGGAATTGAGGCGCGCGGCCGGGCGGATCTCCGAGGCGACAACGGCTTGTCTTCGGGCGAGCGATCGAGTGGAGAAGTTACAGCCGGCCGCAGTGCGCGAGGCTGCCTCGCGGCTTATCGAGCGTTGGCGGCAGGGCCTGGACGGGAATGCCGGAATCATCAGCGATGCCATCGTCGAGACGGCCGCAAGCGTGGGCAAGAGCCTGTCCGTCCGGCTGAGCGGCCTGGCGGAGGAGTTGACCGCGGCGCTCCAGCAAGCAGCCGGACACCTGGACGCGGCGGACATGCCGCAGAAACAGGAACTCCTCCTCGCTTTGCGGGAGATGCCGCAACTTGACTTCTCTGTAGGACCGATACTGCTGAAACGCTCGCCGCTTCTCACTTTTGCCGGGCGTCTGGAACAAGCGCGGCTGGAGGCCCGCCTGCGGCGCCTGTTCGGCCCGGGTCTGGATGAGGCATTCAGGGCGCATCGCCGCCTGCTTGAGGCTTGGCTGCGCAGGGCGATCGGCGAGATGCAGGCGCGATTCGATTCGCATGCGGATACCTATCGGGCCCAACTGGAGCGCCTGCTGGGCGCGTCCGCAATCAGTCCGGAAACTGCGGAAGCAATTCGCAAGGACCTGGCCGCGATTCAACCTGAGGCGGCTGAGGTGGAAGAGAACGGCGCCACGGGCTGAGATCATGTCTGGCACGGCATCGCACGACAATCGTGAACTGGCGATCCGGCAACTGATCGGGAAGCTCGATTCGCTTCTCGAAGGCGAACAGGCCGCGGCTGCGCTTGTAGGCTTTGGGCCGGCTGCGGTGGAGCCATTACGCCGGTTCCTGATTGAAGGTCGTCCCAGCGGGATCTACCAGCCGCGGCGGTGGGCAGTCGAAGCGCTTGCGGGATTACAGGCGAAGGATGTGCTCTTGGAGTACTTGCGCAGCGATCGCCCCATTCCGGACGCCGTCGCCCGAATGGGGGAAGAGGCGGTGCAGAATGCTGCTGCGGCGGCTCTCAAACAATGGCCCGGCGATGACGTTTACGAGGTATTGACCGGCATCCTACGGCACCGCCACCTTGCGGGCGCGGTGGAGGCGCTCGGCGAACTGCGGCGCACGGAAGCGATTCCCTTCATCATCGCCGCGCTTGAGGACGACGTGTGCCGGGCTGCTGCGGAAAATGCTTTGCGCAAGATGGGCCGGGCCGCGGTTCCGGAATTGATGTCCGCAGCATTGAACCCGCGCCCGGACCGCGAAGAGGAGACCCCGTCCAGCCTGCAAACGAGGAGCAGCGCGGCCCGGCTGCTTGCCGAGATCGGGGTGATGGAAGAGCAGTGGATGCGCCTGAAGCCGCTCATCAACGAGACGGCTCCGGCCATTCTCGCCGCAGCCGCCAGGATGGCCTGGCGAGCGGGCGACAAGGCAAGCATCGAGGCCATTACGGTTGGCCTCATTCGGGCCATCAGTGATGCGGACTGGTACTTTCGCGACGAGATCTCGGACGTGCTGGTGGAGATCTACGATGCGGTCCGCCCGATAGTCGAACGGGAGATAGCGATGCGCAACAGGCTGCCGCTCGAGAAGAGGGTCTTCGACCCGGTGCTGCGCACGCTGCTTCACGTAAGCCGCCGGATAGAGAGGGACGATGAAAGCACTCGATAGCCGCGGAGTAGAGGAAGCCGGGGCAGGGTCCGGAGCGCTCGAGCAACACCTGAAACTGAAGCTCGAGCTCGCCGCCGTCATCCTCTCGATGATGCAACTGTTTCACGAAGCGAAGGACGACGGGCGCGAATGACAGGCCCGGAAATTGCTTTCGCGCCTGGCCGAGGATCAGTTCAACCTGGCGGTTGTCGGGCAATTCACGCGCCGCAAGAGTTCATTGATGAACGCGGTGATGGGGATGGACCGCCTGCCCACCGGCGTGTTGCCGCTCACGTCAGTCGTTACGACGGTTCGCTACGGCGATCACGAGTGCGCTGTAATCCGGGTTCGAGGAGCATCGCTGGCCCATGAAATCCCGCTCGGCCAGTTGCAGGAGTACGTAACCGAGAGAGGCAATCCGGGCAACCGGAAACAGGTTGTGCTCGCGGAGGTGCGTCTTCCGGCAGAAGTGCTGAGGCTCGGATTCCGTTTTATCGACACGCCGGGCGTAGGTTCGGCAATCGCCGCAAACACCGCAACCACTCACGAATTCCTGCCCGAAGCGGATGCCGTGATTTTTGTGACCAGCTTCGAATCCGCGATGAACGAGGGCGAACTCGCGTTCCTTCGCGATGTGTCCAGGCAAGTTCATAAGATCTTCTTCGTTGTGAATAAGCGCGATCTGGTGTCGCCTGAAGAGAGCGAAGCCGTGCTGGCTGCCGTTCGGGACACGATCGCGGCTCATCTCGAGGAAGCTGTTCGGGGGGTAGCGGTCACGCCAGATACCGCGCCATAAGGTCGATGCGCAGCGGCGCGAACAGGATGTGCCTGCCCGAGTGGTACTGCGGTTCCTGGGCCAGGCGGCACATCTCGACAATCTGCCCCGGGTTACCTTTCGCGTTATCGAGGACGCGAGGCCGGAAATCGTCGAGATCGAATTTCCCCAAACCGAACCGGTTGGCGGCCAACTCGAACAGTATTGACGCCTCGGGTCCCGACAGCGGGGCCATCTGAATCGTCCGCCGCGGATCCCAAAACAGACGGCGGAGTTCGCCCAACCGTACCGGATCCCTTGCTATGGCGATCATTCGCATTCCGCGGCTGAAGTAGACGCGCTGGAAAAACCGGTACGCCTGAAAGCTCGAATTCTCGATACCGTCCAGCACTAGCAGACACGGGCTGGCCTCCAACCCGCTCCATAGGACGCCGCGCAGGTGCACGCTGGTCTGCTCGCCCGCCCACTTTGCCGGCGAGTCTCCATTTCGCACCAGGGGAGCGAGGCGGGGATGGCGATTCTCGATGAGCGTGGCCGCCAGTGAGGCGAGCATATCGTGAAGAATGCGGCGATATTCGACATAGACCGCGTCTGGCGCGGAGGCGGTGATGGACTTGACCAGGGCAGTCTTGCCCGAACCCGCCGGCCCCAGAATCAGCAACGACTCGCCCCGGCGCACAGCCTCTTCGATCCGGCGCTTTTCCCTTGCTAGCCCCACTAACGGGACAGCCACTGCTCCACTGACTGCTTTCACCTGGACGTTGGACCCGCTGCCCGGCTGGACCGCTGGATTCGAATCACCTCGACATCATTTATCGCTATCAAGGCTGTGTCGAGCATTTCTTCCAGAACCGGCACGAGGCGGGCTATGTTCTCGGCCGAGTCGACAACTTGAATAGGTAATTCATGCGTGAAAAGATGAGGCTTATGCAGCTCTGCCGTGACGCCATAGCCCTCCATGCCGCGGAAGACTGTGGCGCCGGCGATATTCATCTCCCGGCATTTCTCGACAATCGCTTCGTACAGCGGCCTTCCGTGATAGTGATCGCGCTCCGATAGATGTAGCCGCAACAGTCTGGCTGCCACGGACGCTGTTCCCACAGCCGGACTAGAACCGATGTTCTCACCGTCAGAGGCCATCGTGTACCTTCCTGGCCGTGTGCCGGCCATTCGAACGTTGGGGAATCTGTGCGGGAGGTACTGATAAGGATCGGCATTGCCTCCAACAACAGATTACCTGTCGCAGGAGTCATCGGCCGCCCTCGAACGGAACGGCGTAAGGCGGACTCCACCGCCGCAGCCTGATAATACTGCATGTTTCCGCCGCCGTGCAACCCGGCTCCTTCCAATCCAGATCGACCCTGGTCATGTGGAGCGCTTCTGGCCAAATAGTCTGCGCTCCGCCTTCCGGAGTAGCCGAGGCGCTATGCTGCTTCCCGCTTCTCCGCCGGCAACTCACCAATCCGGTGTAGCTTCATGAGGTTTGTGGTTCCGGAACGCCCGGGTGGGTGGCCCGCGACAGAGATCACCATGTCACCGGCGTTGAGCGATGCATGTCGCACAAGCTCCCGTTCGACCAGCGCCAGCATTCGCGCACGACGAGGCAGTGTACTTCGGTGGCATTGCGCTCGAACGCGCGCAGCTCGACCGCCCCGTCCGCAAGCAGGATGCGATCCCCTGGACTGACCTCGCGGGCGAAGGCCGCGTAGTCTGTCGACGCGTGCCTCGCATCGCCCACCAACGGTTCCACGGTCAGGGTGAATTGCGACCCCGTCTTCAGCAGACAGCCGCCGCCGCGAAATTCTCCAAGGCGAACTTTCGGACCCTGGAGGTCCAGCAGCACGGCGCAGGGCCGCCCCACCTGGATGCCCGCTTCACGGACTGACTGGATCCATTGGCTCCAATTCTCTTGACCGCCATGCGAGGCATTAATACGAAACACATCGGCCCCGGCCTCAGCGAGCCGCGCGATCAGGTCAGGGCTGCCGGTTGCCGGCCCGAGGGTTGCAACGATTTTTGTGTTCCGCGTGAACATTGTTCCGCCAGCACTCTGCGGGAGCGTTCGCGATTCAGGAAGCACCTGCTCGCGATCACTTACCGGCAATACGCGATCCATCTTCCTCACCTCGTGACAGGAATGAGGAGATCGCCAGGAAGGGCCTCCTACAGCGACTGCGCCCTAGGAGTCATTGGCCGCATGGCGCGACGTTGGCGGACTCCAGCGCTCGAAAAGAGATTGCTGCCAGGCAGCGGCGCTTCCATGTCGAACAGCTTCCCGATCCTGATGCGTTGCTGGTAAACCGGCCAGCACTCTCGACGGCTGCCGCCATCCTCCCCAACGCATGCTGCCCTTAAGTCCAGAGCCTCCGGGATGCCGTAAGCCAGCACAGCTTCGCTCCTCCTTTCGGAGATGGAAATTTTTGCACAACTTCTGGCTTTGGGAGGGATCTCAGCCGTGCCTCCCGCAGCAAAACGTGCAGGAGTCATTGGCCGTGGAACGGCGACTGCAGCGAGCTCCACCGCTTATATCGATTATGAGCCGCACGGGTCAGATCTTTCAAAGACATTTTGCCGGCCGCCCACACGAGATGCCGCGCAGGACCGCTCACCCGCGCGCCACCCCCTCGCAACACCGGATGTGCCCGTGGTTGTATTCTGAGATTTCGAGAATACACGCGAGGTGATGGAGCCTCACCGACGACCGTCCCAGGACTCCTGGGAATGATAGCTCCTGCTCAGCCGGGCAGGAGCTATTTCAATTTGGGCTCCGCCGGCGAGCCAGTCGTGCTGGGCGCCGGTCATGCGCTCTGTACGGCCCGCCTGGCTGTGATGCCGGCTCACGCGAAGGGGGACTAAATGAGGATTCTGATTGCTTCGGATCTGCACGGCAATCTCGAGGCGGTCCGCGCGCTGCCCACACGATATGACGAGCTTTGGGTCTTGGGCGATCTCGTCAACTATGGACCGAATCCCGCGGAAGTGATCGACTTCGTTCGCGAGAACGCGTCGCTAATCGTTCGTGGAAACCATGACGACGCGATTGGGTATGACCGGGATCCCGAGTGCTCGCTCCCGTACCGCAGACTCGCCGAAGAGACCGGCCGCTTCACTATGTCCGTGGTGAGCGGTGAGCAACGCGAGTTCCTGCGGGGACTACCGCTAACGGCTGAGCGCACGGTGGGCGATCTACGCTTCTTTGCATGCCACGCCGCTCCCGCCGATCCTCTTCACGAATACCGGCCCGCTGATTCGGACTTATGGGCTCAGGATGCCGCAAAAGGCTTCTGCGACGTTCTGCTGGCCGGACATACACACGTGGCGTTTTGCCGCGCCGTGGACGGCCGCCGTGTGGCCAATCCCGGCAGCGTCGGCCAGTCCAAGCAGGCAGGAGGGCACGCTTACTATGCGATTTGGGAGGACGGACGGCTGCAACTGGAATCGGTAGAGTACGAACTCGAGGTAACTGTCGCGAAAGTAAGGAAGATGCCGGTTTCGCCTGCTGTCAGGGATCGCCTGGAGAGCGTACTGCGAACGGGGTTGTTACCGGATCAGGTTTGAGCGCGGCAAACGAACTATGGATTCCGGATCGATCGGGATAAGGCGGGGCTTTCCTGATTTGCGGCGACTCAGCGGCTCAACCGTCATCCTGGACATAGATGGCACTATCACGGCTGATGCTGGGGCTGAGATTTCGCGCGGCACGTTGAACAGCCAGTTCCTTCCATCGAAGAGCAGTTGGGCGCGCGCGGAATCGCCGGCAGGGCGGCGTTCGGGCGCTGATTGGATGTTTGCGCGGTAGAAAGCGGGCGGCGTCTCGGCACATGCCGCCCCGCAGTTCCAACGCATGTGAAACTGTACGCGATTGCAGACATGTTCTACTCGCTGCAAAGCGAGGGGGTTCACGCGGGAGTACCGGCCGTGTTTATCCGTTTTGCCAGCCTCCCCGGCTCCGGCGGCTTCGATGGGCAACGTGAATTCCCGGTTTGCGATCGGTTAACGGCCAACGAAGTTGCGAAGTTGGCGCGCATATGTAGCTTCCGCTGCAAATGGGCCGTTTTGACCGGAGCGGAGCCGGCGCTACAGTTGGACGCGAATCTGGTAGACGCGCTTCACGAGTCCGGCTTCAACGTCGCCATCGAGACTGGCGGAATGATAGCGCTCGACAAGTTTTCCTTGGATTGGATTGCCATCTCACCTGAACCCGGCTCTGAACTCCGCGTGAATGATGCCGACGAGATCAGGTATCTGATTCGCGATGGCGATCCAATCCCCATTCCGCCGGTGCGCGCAAGGAACTACGTTCTGTTGCCTGCCCCGGATGGCGACCAAACTGACTCAAGGAACCTGGAGTGGTGCATTCGGCTCGTGAAGAAGCACCCTCAATGGCGACTCTCAACGCCACGGCGGAAAGTCTGAGGGCAGCCGCGGTCCTTTCCCGTAACGAAGACGGGGCAGAAGAGATCGCCCTTATTGCAGGACCAGCGGGATGGACGCCGCGGTGAACTGCGCAGTTGGAGTGGGTATGGGCGCGGAAATGGAGAGACCGGTATGCCGCGTCCGGCGGAGCCGGTGGCCTCCCGCCATCTCGCACGATTCCCGGTATCCGCTCTGCTAATCTCTGTCCAGGGGGGTGGCGTTTGAATATCAGGAGGCTTGTCCTCGATGTTGATAAGGCCGTCATTCGACCCAGCCTGATTGATCTCGCCGCCGCGATCGAGCGAGTCGAAGGGGTCCAGGGTGTTAACGTCACCGTTACGGAAATCGACATCGAAACCGTTGGCTCGGAGGTGACGGTTGAAGGCGAGAATATCAATTATTCGGCTCTGGTTGAGGCGATCGAATCAACCGGCGCAGTGGTTCACAGCATAGATCAACTCGTTTGCGGCAGCAGGATCGTTGAACGTATCAAGAGGGAGAGATGAGCGCCGCGGGACGGCTGCTCCAGCGGGAGCACGGCTTCGCGCTGGTAATCGGCATCTGCGATGGCATCCTGACCGCACTCACTCTCGCGGCGGGCAGTGTTCTCGGCTCCGGAAAGCCGCTCGAAGTGGGATTGGCGCTGCGCATCGCTGCCGCGTCCGCCGTTTCGGGAACGTTCGTCTTCTTCACGGCTGAGTACTCCAAGGTCCGCGGGGAGTTGGCGCGCGCGGAGCGTGAACTGAATCTCTTGTCTCACGGCCGGCTGGCGGCCACGAGGTTGGGCCGCGCCGTGCTAGTCGAGACGGTGTCGAAGGCCAGCCTGGCAAGCATCTGTAATTTCGCAGGCGCGCTCTTCCCCCTGATCCTGGGGGCATTATTGCCCCGTCCGGTGTGGCTCCCCGTCGCTGCGGCAATTGCCACCCTGGGCTTGCTTGGCGTCGCTATCGCCCGATCGGTTCGCGGGAGTCTGTTTCGCTGGGTCTCCGCATTGATGGTGGCCGGCTCACTGCTAACGCTGATCGGCTTCCATTTGCATGTGGCCTGAGTTCAGGGAGCCTTGCGGCGAGTCCGCGACCGCGCCGGAGCGTAATAGGCCTCGTGAAGATCGGGACGGGGGATGAGCCAATCGGTGAGATTCACCAGGTGACTGCGCTCGAGGGCGCTTCGAAGCCTGGGGTTCTTCAAACCGCGGCGCAAGATCGTGCGGATCACCTCCTCGGCATCCTCCATCTCGAAGCAGTTCCTGAACGCGCCCTCGTTCGCGACACGATCACGCAGAATTGTGGCGATCGCATATCGTACGCGGTAAGCGGTCGCGCCGGCTTCGTAGACTTTCGGCAGAGGCATGGCGCAGGTGATCGAGAACGACTTTATGACTCTGCGGCGTCCCCATCGCGGGAGCCATCGGCCCGACAGTTGAGCGGAGTCAACCGCTTCCCACCACAATTATACGGCGCGAACCGGCCGCAACTACTTCAGGCGCTCTCGTGCCTCGGCGCTTCCGATAGCGGTAACGCGCTGTCGTGAGGCGCTGCGGGTAGGGCTTGGCACCGATGAGCCGTTGACTGTGCGCACGAGGCGATTGATAATAGTTGTGGGCGTTGGAGTTCGCCTTTAACCTCCTGGTCGGGGAAGATGACTCCTGAGTGGGAACGTCCGGCCGGGAGCATCCGATCCGTTCCTGGCTTTTCTTCCGGTAGGGTTCCCCATAGCACAACAGCTTTGAGTGCTGTACGCCGGTCGCGCAGCGCTGAAGTTGAGATGAACTCCGATGACGCCTTCAACGGAAGCCCGGAAGCCGAAGAAGAGCTTCAGGAGTCCCGTTTCAAAACATCCGCATCCGAGCCCACCACGCACAGAGTTCCATCTTCCGCTCAGACCATTGTCATCAGGCGAATGGCGTGGCCGGGCGGTCCCAATCATGAAGGGCTTGCAACATGTTTGAGAAGCTCTCGCCGTATCCGTTTGAATATGGTGTGATCATGGCCAACGCCCCGCGTACGTCCGGCGTCTATGGCCTCTTTAACGACAAAGGCTGCATCTATATCGGTGAGGCCGACAACATCCACCGGAAACTGATGGAACACCTCTTCGAGGACGACAGTCCCCTGAAGCGAAAGGATCCAACCGGCTTTGTGTTTGAGATCTGCTCAGCCGACAAGCGGCGGTGGATGCATACTGTGTTCACGTCACGGTACCGGCCGGTGTGCACCGAACGCCCCGAGTTGCTGATTCCGGAGTCGTGAGATGTGGAATTCGCCGCAACCAATGTTCCACCCGGCAACGCGGGTGACGTGCGAGGGGCGGCCTGCCGGCTGCGGGTGTGTAAGAGCAGCGTGAGGATGTCAATTCAGAGGAGCCTCGCTATGGGTGATGTCGACGTTGAACAGAGTGAACAGCAAGCCCGTTTGGCAGACGAGCCCGCGCCTTTCCGCAGCATCCTGTTCGCCGCCTCCGAAATTGTCCCACCTATCGACAAAAGGCAGCCGCCTGATTTCTTCACCGATCTCAATCTCGACCAGGTAGTCGATTCCATAACCGCCGGCCGGGACGAATACAACCTGAAGCCCTTCTTTTACGCCCCGTTGACCGATGTCGAGACGATCAACTATCGGTACGACGTGCTGCGGGATTTGGAGGATCCGGCCCTGATGTGCCAGATCAGGTCGTTCGCTCAGAGAATGCGCGAGATGCGGGCCCACCTCACTCGATCCGAGAAAGCGCATTACCAGCACGAAAAGAAGAGCTGGTTTCTGAATGCGGTACAGACCTACTGCGCTGCCGTCAACCGGCTGGCTGGGGATCTGGAGTTCGCAGGACTGCGGTCGCTCGGGTTCCGGGCCTTCCGCGATTATCTGGCAGATTACACGGCATCTGAAGGGTTCGTTCTGCTGAACGCGGATACTGAAAGGCTCAGGCGCGAATTGTCTTCAATCACATATTCTCTGCTGATCGAAGGTAATCGCATCACCGTAAGCCGGTACGAGCAAATGCCCGACTATGGCGCGGACGTGCTGAAAACGTTCGAGAAGTTCAAGCAGGGGGCGGTGAAAGATTATCGGTTCGAGTTCCATCCCGGGCCGGAGATGGACCACGTCGAAGCGGCAATCTTAGACAGAGTCGCGCTGCTGTTTCCCGATGTTTTCTCCTTCCTGGATGGCTACTGCCGCCGCCACCGTGCGTACCTCGATAGCACCATCGCGACATTCGACAGGGAGGTACAGTTCTATCTCGCCTGCCTCGAACACACGGCGCCATTCAAGCGCGCCGGACTGGCTTTTTGCTATCCATCCGTCACCGCCGAATCCAAGGAAGTCTACGCACGCGACGCATTTGACCTCGCCCTGGCCAACCGGCTCGTCCGTGAAGGCGCGCCCGTGGTGACGAACGACTTCTACCTGCGGGAGCCAGAACGCATATTTGTCGTGTCTGGGCCGAACCAGGGCGGAAAGACCACCTTCGCCCGCATGTTCGGGCAACTTCATTACCTGGCCAGTATAGGTTGTCCTGTGCCCGGCGCCGGCGCGAGGCTCTTTCTGTTCGACAAGCTCTTCACGCATTTCGAGCGAGAGGAGGACATCAGGAATTTGAGCGGCAAGCTGGAGTACGACCTGCGCAGAATGCACACGATCCTCGACTCCGCGACCCCTAGAAGCATCCTCATCATGAACGAGAGCTTCCTGTCCACGACGCTGAAAGACGCGTTGTTTCTCAGCAAGCACGTTATGGAGCGCATCGTCCAACTTGACCTGCTCTGCGTTTCGGTAACTTTCCTGGACGAACTCGCTTCGCTCAGCGAAACCACCGTGAGCATGGTCAGCACGGTGAACCCGGCCGACCCGGCGTTGCGAACCTTCAAGATCGTCCGGAAGCCGGCGGACGGCCTGGCATACGCCGCAGCGATCGCTGAGAAATACCGCCTCACCTACGACAATGTGAAGGCGCGCATCGGCCAGAGCGCGAGCAGGAGTGTTCTGTCGTGAAGGTATTCCTGATGTACAGGGACCGGGATTTCGGTCCCAGCGAGGGTCTTGCGCCGAACGAGGATCTGTTCCGTAGCCGGCGTTCCAGGCGGTCGCCAGCAGCCGCGGCCGCCGAGCAACCGCCGCCAACGGTTGCGGCTCTGACGCAGGATCTGGAACTCGGCACTCTTTTCGAGGCGATGGCGGCGGGCGACGAGTTCCTGCGCGAGGTCGCCGAAAAGACAGTGCTGGCAGGCCTTGGCGAACCGGAGGAAATGATCTATCGCCAGCAGATCCTGGCCGACTGCCTCGAGCGGCCCGGCATCATCAGAGAGATGTACCGAATTGCCGTCGAAGCCATCGAGCGCGAGAGCCACGTGTGGGGCTGGCTGATGTCGGGTTCGCCCGATGGGGTGTTGCATCGATCCGTCGAGGTACTCGAGATCTTTGTCAGCCTCCTCAAGGAACTGAGAAAGATTGCCGATGAACACAGCACCGGATTTCGGTCGGACGGCTTTAGGCGACTGTTTGCCATGCTCGCCAAAGAGCTTAATGATGAATACCTGGGCATCGTAGAGGATCATCTTCAGCGGCTCGGATCGCACAATCGTCTGCTCATGAGTGTCGAACTGGGCGAGGGTAATAGGGGCGCCAACTACATACTCCGCAAGCCGCAGGAGGTGCAGCAGAGCTGGTTCGAGCGCCTTCAGAACTGGGTTGAGCAGCTGCCGCGGCGGGAACGATCGAGCTACGTTTACGAGATCTCCGACCGCGACGAGGCCGGCTTCAGGACATTATCTGAGCTCATCGGGAGGGGCATCAGCCGTGTCGCCGTGGCGCTTGGCCAGTCCACGGACCACATTCTGAGCTTCTTCAGGATGCTGCGAGCCGAACTCGGATTCTATGTATGCTGCCTGAATCTCCGCGACAGGTTGGCCTCAAAGGGTGAGCCTATATGCTTTCCGGAGCCCTTGGGCCAGGGCCGGCCAATGTTCTCCTGCCGCGGGCTACGCGATGTCTGCCTGAGCCTGAATATGCAGGATAGGGTTGTCGGCAACGACGTGGCTGCTGACGGCAAGCTATTGGTGATGATCACGGGCGCCAACTGCGGCGGCAAATCCACATTTCTGCGCAGCGTTGGGCTCGCCCAACAGATGATGCAGTGCGGAATGTTCGTGCTCGCGGAAGCCTACCGCGCCAACGTCTGCGACGGCGTATTCACGCACTTCAAGCGGGAGGAGGACGCCGGCATGAGGAGCGGAAAGCTCGATGAGGAGCTCGGCAGAATGAGCTCGATCGTGGACAAGATCTCGCCGAACAGCATCGTCCTGCTGAATGAATCGTTTGCCTCGACAAACGAGCGGGAAGGCTCGGAGATCGCACGGCAGATCGTCCGCGCTCTGCTGGAGAACGGCGTCAAAGTGTTCTACGTAACGCACATGTTCGATCTTGCGGAAAGCTTCTATAACGCCGGCATGGATCAGGCCCTGTTTCTCCGGGCGGAACGGCTTGCCGGCGGGCAGCGCACTTTTCGGCTCATCGAATGTGAGCCTTTGCCGACAAGCCATGGCGCAGATCTCTACCGGCGCATCTTCGACGAGAGCGCCGCCTCCGGTTCGCCTTCCTAAATCACCCAGCCGAATCGGCCTGTTATGGAACGTCCACGGACGGCTCAACTCAGACGATAGAGCAGAAGAACGAGAACCAGAAAGCTCACGACGTAGCCAACGTATGCGTTGAGGCGGCCATGATGCATCCTCGCCAGCAGTGCCGCCAGGCCGCTCACGGCGCCGCCTATGGGCTGGAAGAACAATCGATCAACCAGGTGAATCTCTTCGCGGCGGCGCCGAATTGCGGTCCGAAAATGGACTGCGACCGTCTCGCGCGTGTCCTCGATGATGTTGGGCCGGAACACCGCCTGAAAAACGACCCGCACCGGGTTTGAGAAGCCGGTGGCTGTGTACGTCATTTCCGGCAACAAACGGGGGATGCCGCCCGCCCACGTCTCGGACAGGACCAGCGAGCGCTGCCGGGTCAGCCGCTTTACGATAATCCATGTCAGCGCAAGGAGAACCAACAGCGCTGCGGCCGCATAGAACGGAGACATCGCGAATACTACCGGGTTCTGCTCCGAACCTCGCAGCAACACCACCATGCCGCGGCCCGGGATGAGACCCGCTCCGGTTTGCGCGCCCAGATTATGGAAGTCCTGCAAGAAAGCCGCCGGAAGCTGCTGGTTCGATTGCGTTGCTGTGAAGAATGGTGGCACGAGCGCGGCCGTTGCGCTTGCTCCGGCGAGCGGTTCGGCCGCCCGGTCCAAAGCAGGGATCACATACGTCGGCAGAATGCCCAACAGTAAACACGCCGCCGCAAGCAGCGACATGGACAGCTTCGCTTTCCGCGCCAGCCCCACATAGTCCGGCGTCCAATCGCCGCGGCGGATTCCGAGGAAGCTCATCGCATAGCTTTTCAGGAAGCAGGTGACGGCCAGGGCGGCGGTCAAAGCAAGCGTGGCTCCGCAGAGCGCAAATACGATCTTGACCAGCGGCGATGGCAGCACCGCACTGCGCAGAAAGGTCTGCAACGTCAGCCATTCACTGACGAAGCCATTAAAGGGCGGAATGGCAGCGATCGCAAGGCTGCCCACCAGGAAGACCACGGAAAGTGTCGGGAAGACACGAATCAGGCCTCCCAACCTGTCCATATCACGCACGCCTGTCGAACCCTCTATGTGGCCGGCGCCTTGAAAAAGCAGGGCCTTGTAGACGGAATGATTGACCATGTGATACAGCGCGGCCGTCAGCGCAATCGCGGCCGGCACCGGGTTGTTGGAGCTCCGGAAAACCAGGAACGCTCCTACCGCCGCAATGATGATCCCGGCGTTCTCGATGGAACTATGCGCCAGCATCTTCTTCAAATCGTTTTCGGTGGTCGCGTATAGGATGCCCACAAGAGCGGTAATGCTTCCGAGGATCAGCGCAAATAAGCCAGGCCCGATACCGGGGCTTGGGATCAGGTCCCCATTCAGTCGCAGAATGCCGTAAATGCCGAGATTCAAAGTCACCCCCGCCAGGATGGGGATAAACGCGGGCGGTGTCGCCGTATAGGTCCGCGGCAGCCAGAAATTCACCGGCACGAGTCCGGCCTTGACCCCGAAACCGAGTAAGCCGAGAAGGAATATGCCCCAGGCGCCGGCCGGGGACAGATGGCCGGCGCTAGCGCGAAGAGCCGCAAAGGAAAATCCAGACGCCGCAGTTCCTGCGATGAGAAATGCAAGCACGACAGCGAGGAAACCGGCCTCGCTCATAGCGAGCATGATGAATGCCGCGTTTGCGTCCTCCTGCTGTTCGTGTTCATAGTTCACCAGAAAAAAGGAGACAATCGACATGAACTCCCAACTGAGCAAAAATGTCAGCGCATCCCCGGCGATAAGGATGATCACGACGGATGCCATCAACGCAAAATGAAGAACCGCATAGCGCCGGATAGAATCCCGGCCGCCGAAGCGGTGAAGTAGGTAATCCGAGCCGAAGATACAGCAAGAGAGGTAAACCAAGCCCGCCACGAACAAGAACACTGCCGAGAGCGCATCTACGTGCAGAGACAGCGGCCCGAAACCATTCAGCACCCAGAGATCGAGGCTGAAGTCCTGCCCGCCGGCCAGACGTACCGCCGCGGCCGCCATTATGAGGATCGAGCACACTGACCCGAACCACGCAATAATCGCCGTGTCGTGAGATTCGCGCAGAAGTGAAGACAGGATAAGCCCCGCCGCACAGACGATGAAGAACGCCAGCAGCACGCTTCCGATCCAGAGCTCCATATCAGCCCTCCTCTCCAACAAATTCCGGCGCCGCCGACGGAGTTCGCCGGCCCGCCGCGATCAAAAGACCGTGAAGAATCGAGAGCGGTGGCGGAGGGTCGCCGGGGATCTCAAGATCGACCGGAAGAACCGCCCCGACCCCGCCGGCGGACATGAAACTGCGTCCGAACACGCCACCCGTGATGGCGCATGTTCCCGCGGCTATGACTCTCTTCGGTTCGGGCATCGCTTCATACGTCTTCAACAATGGTCCACGCATGTTCTCGGAAACGGGGCCGACTACAAGCAGGATGTCAGCCGCGCGCGGCGTGGCCGTTAGAAAGATTCCCAGCCGGTGCATGTTGTACAGCGGATTGTTCAGTCGCTTCACCTCGTGCAGGCACGCCCCGCAATCCCCCGCATCGACGAGCATCACGTGAAGCGACTTGCGAAAGGCCGCCGGCATAGCCGCACTCGCGCTCCTCTCCGCCGCCGTCCGCGCCCACTCGTAACTCGTGTCCCACTGGAGCGGGTTCGCGACGCCGAAGTGGCAGCGCTCGCACCAGACACAGGTCCGGAGGTCCACCACGGCTCTTCGTCCGTTTGCGTGAATTGCGCCAACCGGGCAGTTGGCTGCGGCCCGGGACGCTTCCTCATCCGAAGCGAACTCGGTCGCCAACGGCCGCCCCGGAGTGATGCCCGGCGCATTTTCCGGCGCCCACGGATACCGTGTAGTCTGGATTCCCTTTCGTAATCCGTACCAGAACCAGAAGCTCATCTGTTGCACTCCTAGCGGTCGCACTCCGCGGCCGACAGTCCGAACGTCGCCAAAATGATTGGAAAATCCTGGAACGCGAAATCCTCCACCGCCACGTGAAGTGCATGCCAATTCCGGAACGATGGGGAGAGAATCCGGTAGCGCTCGACCAGGCCGCCGCGATCCAGACGCACCCAGTGAAGTGCCGCGCCGATTGGAGCCTCCACCCAACCCAATGCCGCCGCGGGCCACGTCTCTGGTATCTCTGCACTGACCTCGCCTGAGCCCATCGACGTCAGCGCCTGATGAATCAGCTTTATGGATTCCTGGGCTTCCGCAAACAGGATGCGAAGCCGGGCATACCCATCGCCTTCCTGCTCACGCGGCGCATCGAACTTATAGTTCTCGTAGCCCGAATAAGGGCAGGTTTGCCGCAAGTCATTACGAAGGCCGGATGCCCGGCCCACCGGACCGGCCAAGTCAAGCTCGCGCGCGCTGTCACGGCTCACAACACCGACATCCTCTAGCCGGTCCAGGAAACTACTGCTGTACCGCAGCCGTTCTTCGAGTTTTCGAAGTTCCGCCGCCGCATTGTCCACCGCATCCAGCAAGTCGGCACATGTTTGCGCGTCGAAGTCCCGCCGCAGCCCGCCGGGGCGATTCAGCCCAAAAAGATACCTGTGGCCTGCGAACTGACACGATGCCCGCAGGAGCTGCTCCTCGATTATCGACGCGTGAGCTTCTGAGACGCTGAGAGCGGTTGAATGGCAGATCCCGGCGATTGTCCCCGCATGGCGCCGCAGCCGCTCGAGTTCGGCGAGCGCTACACGAAGGCGGCTTGCGCGCGGGGGGACGTCCGCATGGAGAGCCCTTTCCACCGCCTGGCAAAAGGCGAGCGAGTGGGCGAAAGCGGACGTGGCGGAAAAGCGCTCGGCGAGCAGTAACACATCGGATACTGGCCTCCCCTCTGCGATCTTCTCCACCGCCCGGTAGTTATAAAACAGCCGCGGCAGCGCTCTAATGACATCTTCACCAACCGTCTCGAGCAGGAAATGAACGGACTCTGCGGCGCCCCCCTCGTACACCGGTCCGACAGGCATCGCGAACGATCCCGGATCCTGCACCACCAACGCAGGGCGCCAGTCCTTCCGGGGTCGCTTCTTGAAATCCACCGCCTGAGCATCGAATTGCTTCCGCATGGGAGTGAGCGCTTCCTGCCAGACCTGGTCGTGGAGAACGAAATCGCCGAGCCGTGGATGTCCCTCGAAATCGAGGCCGAACAGATCCTCTGCTTCACGCTCATACCAGTCGGCGGCGTGCACCTGTGCGCTGATGCTCGGCACGGATCGCGTTTCCAATGGCAGTCGCAAGATGAAATGCGCCCAGCCGGAGCGCGGGATGCGGAAAACGTAGCGGAGATTCCACTGATCGCGCTCTTCGACAATCAGGCCTCCGAAGGCGCAGCGCGCCTCCCAGAACAGGAAATGGCTTAGAGCGGCCAGCACATCAGGCTGCCGCACGGCAAAACAGACATCCCCGTTGCTGTCTGTGACCGAGGGCGCCACCGCCGGTCCAAACCGCTGCTCGATGGCGGCTGTCAGGGTTTGCATGTCATACCGCTGCGGATTTGATGCCATTGGAGGTGATGTCATCTCAGTGGCCTCCCAATTGGCTTGCCGCAAGCTGCAACAGTTCCTGCACCGGCGGCGGTATGTATATTCCCAGAAGCACCACGGGCGCGGCTGCCGCAAGCACCGTGAATCGGCAGCTTAAGGGCAGCGCCGCAGCCGGGCAGGACGCCTCCGGTTTGCCGAACACCATGCGGTTCACGTTGAACATAATCCCGATGAAAGCAATCACGATCAGGACTGCAAGGATTGCGACCACCGTAAGCTGTCCAGCGCGCACGCCCGCGGATAATATCGAGAACTCGCTCAGGAAGATCGGGAATGGCGGCGCGCCGGCGATGGCGAGCGAGCAGAGCAATAATGCCGAGGCGGCAAATGGCGACATCCGAAATAGTCCACGGACAGACCGGATCTCACGCGTGCCCAGGATGAGCAAAATGACGCCGGCCACGTAGAAACATAGCGACTTTGTGATCGTGTGGTTCAGCATTTGTGAAACGGCGCCAAAATCCGATGCCTGAGTTGCCAGTCCCGCCGCAGTCAGAATGATCCCCATGTGCTCTACGGTCGAGTAGGCGAACATGCGCTTGTAGTCCCGGACCTGTAGCAACAGAAATGCGGCGATTCCCACCGAGATCAGTCCCATCACGATCATCCAATTGCCTAACAGCCCCATGGGAGATGCCAGGACCACTGAAAGGAGCCGCAGCACGACGTACAGCGGCACCGTTGTCTTCACGCCGGAAAGGACCGCGCAGACCGGCGTGGGCGCCTGGCTGTGCGCGTCCGGCAACCAGGTGTGCATGGGCGCTAGTCCGGATTTGGCGCCGAATCCGACGAAGACCAGGAGAAAAGAAAGTTTCAGAAGATTGGGGTCCATAGAGGCGGCCGACAAACGGAGCCCTTCCCATGTCTCCCACGCACCGCCCGTAGCGGAGTGATAAGCCCAAAAGAGCGCAAAAAAGCCAAGCAGCGCGATAGGAGCGCCCATGATCGTCAGGACCGCAAACTTCCAGGCGGCCTCGAGCGCGCTTGACGTGCTATCGAAGCCGACCAGAAGAACAGTGAACAGAGTGATCAGCTCCACTGCGACCCATACGAGGTTCGGCTCCGCCAGCGAAGGAACGGCAAGCAACGCGAAAGCGAGCAGGTTGTAATTGCCGTAGAACCACCACAGGCGGTTCTCCTCATGGCCATGGCGCATGTAGCCGCCCGCGAAAACGGACGCCAGTGCGGAAACGAAGCTCACAAGCAGGAGCACTAGCGCGCTCAATCCGTCCGCCTCGAACCAACCGGGGATGGCAACGAACCGGCCTGTCGCGATCACTTCCGCGGAAACGTAAACTGCCAGTCCGAAGACGATCCAGGTGGACAGCAGAGTAATGCCCCAGGCAAAGGCTCTCAACGGCCTGATCCAGCACAGCAGGGCTGCTATCAGAGGAATGGCGAGAAGTGCGATCAGCGCCATGCGTCGGCCTCCTCCCTGAGTTCGCTGAGCGAAGCGGCTTCCGTGGTTCCGAGCGTCTTTCGAATCGTCCGCGTGAGCAACCCGACCACCACCGCGATGAGAACGACGTCGATCGCGACTGCGAGTTCGGCGATGAGCGGCAGCTCCGGCGCGATCGCAATGCCGGCGAAGAACGCCCCGTTCTCCATGGCCAGAATCCCGATAAGCTGCGGAATCGCTTCGCGGCGTGCGATGAGCGTATACGCGCCGATCAGTATGCCCGCCAGTCCGATCGGTAGATTGACGCTGACCACAACATTCTGCGCAGCGGCCACCAGCGGCCCGGTCAGGAACTCGGCGAATATCGTCAACACCAGAGCGAGCAACAGTGATGCCGGGATGTTGACCGCCTGGGCGATTTCACGCCGTTCGTAGAAATCACTCGGGAGCAGCCGTTTCAACACCCAGGGAATCGCCAGGACCTTGGCCGCGATCGTAATTGCTCCCAGTGCCCAGAGATGGATCGAGTTGTGGTCATACGCCAGGAGAAAAGACGATGCCGCGAGCAGCACCGATTGGACGATGAAGTAGCGCACAACCCCTTGTACTTGCCGCGTTGCGACCATGGCGAAAGCCGTGATCAGAATCAGCCCGGCGCAGAGGGTATTTAGCGCTTCCGGTATGGTTGTCGGCATTTGTCAGACTCCCGGGAAAATGCTCGCGATCATGGCTGCAACGGACGTAATGAACGCCGCGCCAAGAAACTCGCTGATTCGGAACAGCCGTAGCTTGGCGAGGGAGGTCTCGATTGTCACCAGCACAAGCGCGAACAGGAGGATCTTGACGAGAATAAGCGGAACTGCCGCGAGCACGTCCTGTATGGCCGGGCTGGCGGCCAAACCCCACGGCGCCACCAGAACATTCAGGAAAATGCAGGTCAGCACCAGAAACTTCATCTGGCCGCCCCACTTCATCAGCGCCGCGCCGCGTCCGGAAAACTCCAGGCCCTTCGATTCGTCAATCATCGCGAGCTCGAAGTGACCCGTGGGATTGTCCACCGGAATCTTTCCACCTTCCGCCAGGATCAGCATGAGGAACGCAATCAGCAGCAGCATGTGAGCCGGAGAGAAGAACGCGCCGATGTTGGCAACCCACTGTTGCTGCACGATGTACGGGATTGTCGATTGGGCAACGAAGGAAACCGTGAAGAACACGATCATGAAGACGGGCTCGGCAAGGAAGCCTACCATGCGTGTCCGGCTGGCGCCCATCGGCCCGTAAGGATTCCCGGTATCGACGGCCGCGAGACCCGCGAAAAACCCGCCGAGGCCTAAGAAGAACCCTCCCGCAAGCATGTCACCCATGAAGGCGAATACCAATGGGTATGCGGTCAGGACCGGAATCAGGATCGTCACGAAGATCGGCGTCACGAACACGATATACGGCGTGAACCGGAAAACCCAGGTGGTTTGGTCGGAAACAACCTCGTCCTTGTGAAAGAGCTTGAAAATGTCGAAATACGGTTGGAAAACGCTCGGCCCTCGTTTGCTCTGGACCATCTCCTTGAGGCGGGAGAGGACGCCGGCATACAGAGGGGCGAATGCCATCACAAACAGCACCTGCGCAGTGTTATACGCAATCGTCTCGATCATGAGTGTGGCTCCCGGAACAGTTTCATGTCCCTGGGCTTGGGTGGGTGGCGCGGATGGGCTCCGGCGCTATCACGTGAGAACACACCTGAAACCGCCTGCTCCCGCTGGAACACACACCTCCATATCAATATGGAGGAGTCATCGGCCGCCAATTGCCGGCAGTTTTCCCTGATAGTGCCAGGATGGTAAACTCCACTACCATTCGTTATTGAAACATACATGCTGAAGTCCGGGCAACCGCGCGGATGCTTCTTTGCGGGTGCTTCTGGGCACACGGTTTCGACGCTCAATCGATAGCAGCGGGGCTGGCAGGGCCCTCACGTCGCGCCGGAACCATCACCTGCGGCAAAGGAGGCAACCACGAGGAACCGCGGGCACACGGGCGGCGTTCGCGGGGCGGCCCTGCTCCAGGTATTCGACCAGCCTGAGTCCGACGTCCTACGGAAAGGAAATGCATTCCATACAGTTTCCCTCGCCGCGCACTACGATCGTGCCCGCTCGCCAGTCTATATCGTCCAACATGAGCTTTGCGACCTCGCCACGTCGAAGTCCCAGCCGGATCAACAGGGTCAGAATGGCAACCCCCGGCAGCCGGCCGGGGTATTCGCATGGCAAGACGCAAGTAGGCGCTGAACCTGATCGGGCTCAAGTCCCTTGTGCAAACCCACTAATCGGCGACGGGCAACCGATGGCACCCGCGCCACCACAAACGAGATGATACCGGCCGGGCTCAGGTTAGCAAGCTCCAGGGCAAGGCCGGCTACAGCAGAATTTCTGCTATCCAGAAATGGGCGCAGATGATTGACATACCCCTCGACCGTAGTGGCTTCAAGAGCGCGCGCTCATGAGCTTCTGAAGAAGGTCGCGCACGAACGTGCGCCAGCGCGAACGCGCATGTTTTCGGTTTGGACGCACTTCGCGTTTTCGAGGCCGGCTACGCCAGGTCCGCATTTTCCCCGCAAGTCCGTGTGTTCTGGTAGGATGGGTTGAACCAGGGGCCCGTAGCTCAGTTGGTTAGAGCGCTACCTTGACACGGTAGAGGTCACAGATTCGAGTTCTGTCGGGCCCACCATACTCCATGGCAGAAGGGCGCCGTCCGCGAAGGCCGACCCGCTGCCGCCGCCAACCCCGCTGTATAATCCCCTCATGCTCAAACGCGCTCTTTGTGCCGTGCTGCCCGCGCTGTTCGCCGCAGCGGCGCTCGCAGCCGGCGCTGCCGGGAAAAGCACGTTCGTGCTCCGAGCGGACCGCGTCTTCGACGGCGTAAACATGCACACCGGCTGGGCCGTGCGCGTCGAGGGCGACCGCATCGCCGCCGTGGGCCCCGCCGCCGGCATCAGCGCCGCGGGCGCCAAGGTGATCGACTTCAACGGCTCAACGCTGATGCCCGGCCTTGTCGAAGGGCACTCGCACATCCTGCTGCATCCTTATAACGAGACTCCCTGGGACGACCAGGTATCGCGCGAGGGCCTGGCATACCGCGCAGCGCGCGCCGTGAACCATCTGCGCGCGACGCTCATGGCCGGCTTCACCACGACGCGCGACCTCGGCACCGAGGGCGCAGGCTACGCCGATGTGGAGCTGAAACAGGCCGTGGAGGAAGGCATCATCCCGGGGCCGCGCGTGCTGGCCTCCACGCGCGCCATTGTCGCAACCGGCAGCTACGGCCCAAAGCGCTTCGCGCTCGAGTGGCGCGTGCCGAAAGGCGCGGAAGAAGCGGACGGCAACGATATCATCCGCGTGGTCCGCGACCAGATGGGCCACGGCGCAGATTGGGTGAAGATTTACGCCGACTACGGCCACCCGACGTTCACGCTCGCCGAGTTGAAGGCGGGCGTGGAGGCGGCCCACAGCTCCGGCGTTCCGGTTTCGGCGCACGCCTCGACGCCCGAAGGAATGAAGCGCGCCGCGCTCGCGGGTGTTGACACCATCGAGCACGGCAGCAACGGCACGCTGGAAGTATTCAGGCTCATGCGCGAGCGCAACGTGGCGCTCTGTCCAACACTGGCTGCGGGCGAAGCGATTGCCGGGTACGCCGGCTGGAAGAAGGGCCGCGATCCGGAACCCGGGCGTATCAAGGCCGAGCGCGCAAGTTTCCAGGCGGCGCTCGAATCCGGCGTTACTATCCTCAGCGGCAGCGACGTGGGCGTCTTCGCTCACGGCGACAACGCGCGCGAGATCGAGCTGATGGTGGAGTACGGAATGCCGAAGCTCGCGGCGCTGAAATCGGCCACGTCGGTTGCGGGACATCTGCTTCACATGCAGATCGGCGAGCTGAAACCAGGCATGCTGGCGGACATTATCGCGGTAGGCGGCGATCCGTTGAGCGACATCACCGCGCTCCGGCGCGTGTCTTTCGTAATGAAAGGCGGGACGGTTTACAAGCAGTAGCTGGCGCAGCCCCGGGCGCGCTCCCGCATAGCCTTATCATGAAGACATGGGGATGCCCGAGGAGAGGGGACGCACAGGATCCGTCGTCAAAGGCGCCGGCATTGCCGCAGGCGCGGTTGGAGCCGCGGCGCTCGGCTGGATCGGTTACAGCGGCTTGTTTATCAACCACCATCGCCGGCTGTACTCGGCGCTCGAGGCGCCGCTGCACCATTTCCACTCGCGTTGGGCCGGCCGCCTGGCCTACTACGTTGAGCGCGGAGGCGAAGGGCCGCCGCTGGTCCTGCTCCACAGCGTCAACGCGGCGGCATCGTCCGCCGAGATGCGTCCTCTGTTCGACCGCTACCGCGGCACGCGCCCGGTATTCTCGCTGGACCTGCCCGGCTTCGGGTTCTCCGACCGCTCGCCGCGCGATTACACCCCAGAGCTGTATACCGGAGCAATTGTCGATTTCCTTTCGTCCGAAGTGCGCGCGCCGGCGGACATAATCGCCCTCTCGCTTTCGAGCGAGTTCGCAGCGCGCGCGGCGCTGGCGCGCCCGGAACTGGTGCGTTCGCTGGCGCTGATCTCGCCCACCGGTTTCTCGCACGCACCGCGAACCGGTGTACCGGGCATATCGCGTGTTTTCACGCTTCCACCGTGGAACCAGGCATTCTACGACCTGCTCGTTACGCGCCGGAGCATTCGCTACTTCCTGAGCAGAAGCTTCTTCGGACCCATCGATGAGCGCCTTGCCCGGTACGCGTACGACACCTCGCACCAGCCCGGCGCCCGCAACGCCCCGCTGCAATTTCTTGCCGGCGTGCCGTTCACGCCGCACGTTCTGCATGACGTGTACCGCGAGTTGAGAGCGCCGGCGCTGGTGTTGTACGACTGCGACGCGTACGTCGATTTCGGCAGGCTGGATCTGGTCCTCCGCGCCCGTTCGAACTGGCGCGCGCAGCGGATCCCGGATACCCGCGGCCTGCCGCACTTCGACCGGCCGGAGGAGACCGCCGCCGCGCTCGAGCGCTTCTGGAGCGAAATAGCAGCTTCGGGAAGCAAAACCGCAGTACACTAGCTGCATGTCCCGCCTGATCGTTTTGTTCACGCTCGCAGTATCGTTTGCCGCCGCACAGAACCCGTTGTCCGACGACCTGAGGTTCGCGTGGAGCGGAGTTAAGGATTATATTGTCCGCGCTGCCGAGAAAATGCCGGCCGGGAAGTATTCCTTCCAGCCGGCCGATTCCGTCATGACTTTCGCCCAGTTGGTGGGGCACATCGCTGACAGCAACTACTACTTCTGCGCCACGGCGATGGGCGAGAAGCCCCCGGCCTCCAACGTCCGGAATGACATGCGCGCGAAAGAGGAGATCGTTCCTGCGCTGAAGGACTCGGTGGCGTACTGCGACAAGGCCTATACGGCCCTGACCGACGCATCCGCGGTCGGGAAATTGAAGTTCTTCGGCGGCGAGCACACGCGCGCCGCGGTGCTCATGGTCCATTACGGGCATGCCTACGAGCACTACGGCAACCTCGTGACATACATGCGCATGAACAACCTGGTGCCGCCATCGAGCGAACCGCGAAAATAGCGCGGCGCGCCGGCGCGCCCCAACGGGTATTGCCCCTCAAGACAACCGGGCGAAAGCGCAACCCGGCGCACCCGTGTTCACACCCGGCGCGTCCCGCCGTGTTATCAATGACACGATGGACTTCATCAGCGGAAAAACCGGCTGGATCGAAGTGATCTGCGGCCCCATGTTCTCCGGCAAGAGCGAGGAACTCATACGCCGCCTCCGGCGCGCCATGATAGCGCGCCGGCGCGTCGAGGTTTTCAAACCGGCGCTAGACAACCGGTACTCGGACGACGAGATCGTCTCGCACGGCGATATACGCATGCGCTCGCAGGTGATTACCAGAGCCGAAGAGATCCTCTCCCGTCTGGACTGGCGCACCGAGGTCATTGGCATCGACGAGGCCAACTTCGTCGGCCAGGAGCTCGTCGGCGTGGCTACGCGCCTGGCCGACAGCGGCAAGCAGGTGATCATCTCCGGCCTCGACACCGACTATATGGGCCGCCCGTTCGCTCCCATACCGGACCTGCTGTGTCTCGCCGAGTCCATTACGAAAACATTAGCCATCTGCATGCGTTGCGGCTCTCCCGCCAAGCATACCCAGCGGCTGGTCAACTCGGACGAACTCATCGTTGTGGGCGCCGCAGGGACCTATGAGGCCCGTTGCCGCCGCTGCTTCGAGCCCGGAGCTCCCAAGCAGGAACTGCTCGAATTCGCCAGGCCCGAAGCCGCCACCCGCGCTTAATGGCTCCCCCGGAGTGGTAGAATCACGTCAGAAAAAGCAGAGAAGGAGGGAGCCTTTGAGCGACCCTATTTTTACCCAGCAACAGCAGGCCCCGAGCGGTTCCGGATCGAACCTCAAAGTAGCGATTCTTTTTGGCGCTGTGATCGCACTGCTCGCATTCAGCATCTATCAGTTCATTGCACTCGACAGAGTGCGGTCGGATTTCGCGAAATTCCGCGATGCAACGCTGACCGAACTCGCGAATCTCAAGGAAGCCTCGTCGGTGACCACCGCGACGCAGCGCAAGAACATCGAAACGCTGCGCGAGGAACTTGATGCGGCGCGCCGGCAGGCGGACGTGGCCGTCGGCCAGGCCAAGACCGAGGCACTCAGACGCGCCGAGCAGCTCACCGCGCAACTCGCCGCGGAGCAGCAAAAGCAGTCGGCGCAGTTGTCCAGTGCGATTTCGGAGGTCAAGCAAACGGCAACGGCCGCATCGACGGGCGTCGGCGAGGTTAAGGGCGAGGTCGGCACCATGAAAACTGATTTCGCCGCCACCAAGGCGGAGCTCGAAAAGACGATCGCGCAGCTCAAAGCCGTTACCGGCGACATGGGTGTGATGAGCGGATTAATCGCGACCAATTCTAAAGAGTTGGAGGCTTTGAAGCAGCTCGGCGACCGCAACTACTTTGATTTTGATCTGACAAAAACAAAGCGGCCGCAGCGGGTCGGCGATATCATGGTCCAATTGAAAAAGACCGACACCAAGCGGAATCGCTTTACCATCGACGTCGTCGCCGATGACAAGACGGTGGAAAAGAAAGACAAGAACGTCAATGAGCCCGTTCAGTTCTACGTGTCCAAGGCGCGGCAGCCTTACGAGCTGGTAGTCAACGAGATCCGGAAGGACCGTATCGTAGGCTATCTGGCCACTCCGAAGGTGCAGGCGGGCCGCTAGAGCCGCTTCACGCAGTTTTCCTCAACACGGGCCGGTTCGGCGGGCCGGCCCTCGCCGGAGCGGCATCGAGTATATTTTTCGCCGCCATTGCACTGCCCCGCATCCGCTGCAATCAAATCAGATCACCTGATGCAGTGGTTTGAATTGTTTGATTGTGGCCCGCCACTTGCTGCCCTGGGTTTTAGTTGCAGAGCCCGGGGCGCTGGGCGTGCCACCGCCTCTGCCAGGGGAGCCACGATGAGCAAATTCGCAACAATCAGTCTCGCTGCCGCGCTTGCGCTGCCGGCAATCGGGTGTGCGCAGGACCGCGGGGATACCGCGGGGGCCAGAGGAACCCGCGCGGTTGCGGACAAGAGCGGCAAGGCGCAGCGGGGAACCGCCAGAAGGCTCGAGAGCTTCACATGGAATCCTGTAAAACACGAGCTGACCTGGGTCGTCTCAACCGGGGATGAAACAAACGGCGGCGGTTATAAGCCAAACACGCAGGACAACTACGTCATAAACCTTGAAGCCGCCACTATGACCTACAACGGCGAGTCCCGCCGCTTCAGCCGGGAGGAAGCCTCTAACGTTCAGATGATCATGGACTTGATATCCAAATACACGGTGGATTCCACCATCTGGTGGCAGCAGGGCCATGGCATCAAACTCGACAAGGACGGGAATCCCATAGGCGGGGGCGACGAAGGCGAAGGGACCACGACAAGCAAGGGCGTTAAGCGCGTTTACGCTCCCTCCCAGATAACGCCGGATGCCGCGCTCGCGAGCTTGGAACAGCAACTACAGCGTTTAACAAGCCGGCAGAAGATGCAGCGCGCAGGGCTGGGCGAAAGCTCGCGCTGAGACGCCGGCTCGAAGCGGTCCCGTGGGACCCGGCGCCGGGGCGGCGGTTCAGCCGCTTCGGCTCAGGTCCTCGCCAGGATGTCTCATGCTTCCGGCCGCCTTTCGCAGCCGAACGCTTTCCGGTATGTCTCCGGCAGGTGAGTTCTCCTGAACTGCCGGTCGAGGAAGATGTGTTTCGTTTCCCCCGTGGCCAGCACCTGCCCGTCCGCGCGCCTCATTTCGTAGCCGAACCGGACCATTCTGGTGTTGGCTTCTTCGACCCAGGTTTTCACGATGACCTCGTCGTCGAACCGCGCCGGGTGCAGGTAACGGCAGTGCGACTCCACCACGGCCAGCAGCACGCCATTCTGGCGCTCCATGACGGAATAATCGCACCCGGCATCTTTGCAATACTGGACCCTGCCAACCTCCATCCAGATCAAGTAATTAGCGTAGTAGACGACCCCCATCTGGTCGGTTTCGGCGTATCGCACGCGCAGACGCGCTTCGGAAAATCGGCCGTTCAGCATTCCCCGAAGTATACACAAGGCGCCCCCGTCAGGTGATAAATCGTTGCAGCGTCTTTACTTCGGGATGTTTTCGATGTTAGGCTAGGGTTTCCAAAATGCGCACGGTCGACCTCATCCGCCGCAAGCGGGACGGCGAAGAACTTTCCCCGCAGGAGATCACCTGGCTGGTTGAGTCTTACACCCGCGGTGAGATCCCCGACTACCAGATGTCCGCCTTCCTGATGGCGACCTTTTTCTCTGGCATGTCCGACCGGGAGGTGAGCGCCCTTACCGAGTGCATGCTGCGCTCCGGAGCGACGCTGGACCTGTCGGACGTGCCTGGCGTGAAGGTCGATAAGCACTCCACCGGCGGAGTGGGCGACAAGACCAGTCTCATTGCGGCTCCGCTTGCAGCCGCCGCGGGCGTCGTCGTCCCGATGATATCCGGCCGCGGGTTGGGGCACACGGGCGGCACGATCGACAAGCTGGAATCCATCCCAGGTTTCCGGACGAACCTGAGCATTGAAGAGTTCCGGGCGCAGCTTGCCGCGCATCAACTGGCTTTCATCGGGCAGAGCGAGGAACTGGCGCCCGCCGATGGACGCCTCTACGCCCTGCGCGATGCTACCGCAACAGTCGAGTCCATCGGTCTGATCGCCTCTTCAATAATGTCGAAGAAGCTGGCCGCCGGCATCGATGCGCTGGTGCTCGACGTGAAGGTCGGCTCGGGCGCCTTCATGAAGCGCCAGGTGGACGCCCGCCGGCTCGCCCAGACCATGGTGGGTATTGGCCGGCGCATGGACAAGCGAGTTCAGGCGCTGATCACCGACATGAACCAGCCCCTCGGCTATGCGATCGGCAATGCGCTCGAGATCATGGAGGTTTCCCAGACGCTCCTGAACGCCGGGCCCACCGATCTTACGCGGCTCTCGCTCGAACTGGCCGCGAGGATGATTCACCTCGGCCGGGTGGCCGGCAGCATCGAAGAAGCGCGCGAGATAGCCCAGGCGCGCCTGCTCGACGGTTCGGGATTCCGCAAGTTCAAGGAAGTCATTCAGGCTCAGGGGGGCAATCCGCAGGTGCTGGATCGCTTCGACCTGCTGCCGAACGCGACCGGCGTTCGCGAAGTGACGAGCCCGCGCGCGGGCTTCGTAACGACGATCGCCGCCGAGGACATCGGCCTCGCCTCCTCGATGATAGGCGCCGGCCGCGATACAAAGGAGGCGGTGATCGACCCCGCTGTCGGCGTGATCCTTGAGGTGAAAGTGGGAGAAAAGGTGGACGCCGGCTCGGTGCTGTGCCGCATCTACTACACTAGCGAGGAGCGGCTCGACGAAGCCGCGGAAATGGTGGAGGACGCCTTCAGGATTTCCTCTCACGCGCCTGAAGAGCGCGAAATCATCCTCGAAGTGGTTGGCTAGCTTCTTTCTTATGGGTCGTTTCACCGGCCTGCTTGGTCTGGCCGTCATCCTTGGCGCCGCCTGGCTGTTTTCGTCCAAGCGGCGCGCCATCCAGCCCCGTATCCTGCTCTGGGGCTTGGGGCTCCAGTTCGCATTTGCGTTCCTGGTGCTGAAAACCGGCTTCGGACGCCTGTTCGAAGCCGCAACCGTCGCAGTCAACGCGATGCTCGCGTACGCCGAAGCCGGCTCGGAGTTCGTGTTCGGCCCGCTTGGGGTCAAAACGGGCCCGTTCGGCGTAGTCTTCGCCTTCCAGGTCCTTCCGATCATCATATTCATCGCATCGTTTTTCGCGATCATGTACTACCTCGGCGTGATGCAGGTGATTATCCGCGCCATGGCCAAGGTGATGCAGCGCGTGATGGGCGCGAGCGGCGCGGAGGCCACTAATGTCGCCGCGAGCATCTTCATGGGCCAGACCGAGGCCCCGCTCACCATCCGGCCGTTTCTGCCGCGGCTGACGCAATCCGAGTTGTTCACCGTCATGACCTGCGGCATGGCGCACGTATCCGGCGCCGTCATGGCGGCGTACGTGAAGATCGCCGGCGTGGATATCAAGCACCTGCTGACGGCCGTCATCATGACCGCGCCCGCCACGATAATGCTTGCGAAGATCATGATTCCGGAGACCGAAAAACCCGAGACAGCGGGCAAACTGCACATCGAGGTGGAGCGGCCCGGCGTGAACATCATCGACGCCGCCGCGCGCGGCGCATCGGACGGCGCCGGGCTGGCGATAAACGTGGGAGCCATGCTGATCGCCTTCATCGCGCTCATCGCGATGTCCAACGGCATCCTGAGCTGGCTGGCGGCGCTGCCGGGAATGGGCTGGCTGCCTCCTTCGCTCGAGAAGATATTCGGGATCCTGTTCTCGCCCGTTGCGTGGCTCCTGGGAGTGCCGTGGAAAGACGCGTTCTCCGTGGGCAACCTGTTGGGAACCAGGCTTGTCCTGAACGAGTTCGTCGCCTACATGCAGTTGGGCCCGATGAAGGCGGCTCTCGACCCGCGCTCGTTCACCATCGCCACCTACGCGTTGTGCGGTTTTGCCAACTTCAGCTCCATTGCGATTCAAATCGGCGGCATCGGCGGGCTGGCGCCCAACCGCAAATCGGACCTCGCCCGCCTCGGGCTGCGTGCTGTCGCCGCCGGCACCATGGCCAATTTCATGTCGGCCTGCATCGCGGGTATGCTGCTATGATCCGGCAGGCTTTCGAGTACCTTTCATCGCGTATCGCGGCGCCGCCACGCGTCGCCGTAGTCCTCGGCAGCGGGCTCGGCGGGTTCGCCGGCGAACTGGCGTATCGAACCGAGATTCCTTACGCGGACATTCCCAATTGGCCGCACTCGACTGCCGTCGGCCACGCCGGCAAGCTCATCACCGGATGCCTGGGCACTACGCCCGTCGCCGTCATGTCCGGCCGGGCGCATCTGTACGAGGGCTATACGCCGCAGCAAGTCACGCTGGGCGTGCGCGTGCTGGCGAAACTGGGGGCGCGGACGTTCGTTTTCACCAACGCGGCGGGCGGGATCAACCTGGCGTACTCGCGCGGCGCGCTCGTGCTGGTAAGGGATCACATCAACTTGCAGGGCTCGAACCCGCTGGTGGGGCCGAATGACGACTCTCTCGGCCCGCGCTTCCCAGATATGACACAAGCCTACGCGCCGGAGCTGCGGGATATCGCGAAAGAAGTCGCGTCGGAGCTCGGCATCGATCTCGCCGAAGGCGTTTACGCGGCGCTGCTCGGCCCAAGTTACGAGACGCCCGCCGAAATACGCTACCTTCGCGCGATAGGCGCGGACCTCGTCGGCATGTCGACTGTGCCGGAGGTGATTGCCGCAAACCACATGGGGCGGCGTTGCCTGGCGATCTCGTGCGTTACGAACATGGCCGCGGGCGTCCTGACGCGAAAGATATCCCACGAAGAGGTGCTCGAAACGGGCGAGATGGTCCGCGGCACCCTGGTACGCTTGTTGAAGGCCCTGCTGCCGCGGCTGGATTCCGATGGAGCAAATGACTGACGTTGCCGCGCTGATCGAAGCTGCTTTCCGCGTTCGCGAAAACGCGCACGCGCCGTTTTCCAATTTCCGCGTCGGCGCCGCGCTCGAGGACGCCTCCGGCCGCGTCTACACCGGCTGCAACATAGAGAACGCGACCTACGGCCTGACCGTCTGCGCCGAGCGTGTCGCTGTTTTTAAAGCCATTTCCGAAGGCGCGCGCTCGTTCCTGCGGATCGCCGTTGTCGCCGGCACGGATACTCTCACACCGCCGTGCGGCGCCTGCCGCCAGATTCTCTGGGAATTCTGCGGCGATATCGAGGTGATCCTCGCCAATCCGCGCGGCGCGGTGGAAAAGCTCCGGCTGCGCGATCTTCTCCCGAGGCCGTTCGATGTCTCGTTTTTGTAATAGCGCCCGGAGGCCTGGATTTTGGGGCGGAGTTCCGGGCCCGCACGGCGGGCCGCTGCTCGCTGCCGGGCGCTTGGTGAGCCGCTGCCGTCATCGAGCGGCGCTTTCCCACGCGCAGATCTGCCGGTTAGCCCGCGCCGCCGCTCTCCTCGCCCTGCCGCTCCTCTTCGCCATCGCCTGCTCCGCCGCCCAATCCGCCGATTGGATCATCACCGCGCGCTGCGCGGTCACCATGGACCCCGCGCGCCGCATCATCGAGGACGCCGCCATCGCCGTCCGCGGCGATAGCATCGCAGCGGTCGGCACACGCGCCGAAGTCACCGCGCGCTTCACCGCGAAGAACCGCCTCGACCGCCCCGACGCCATCATCCTCCCCGGTCTGATCAACACGCATGCGCACGCCTCTATGTCGCTGTTGCGCGGCATCGCCGACGACCTCCGCCTCCAGGACTGGCTTCAGAATTACATCTTCCCCGCGGAATCCAGGAACGTCTCCCGGGATTTCGTGCTGTGGGGCGCGCGTCTCGCAGCGCTCGAAATGCTGCTTTCCGGCACCACGACCTATGCCGACATGTACTATTTCGAGGACGCAGTGGCAGAGGCCACACGCGAAGCCGGCATGCGCGGCGTTCTCGGCGAAACAATAATCGGCTTCCCTTCCCCGGATTCCAAGACTCCCGCCGGCGCACTCGCCTACGCCGAGAAGTTCATCATCGAGTTTAGGAACGACCCGCTCATAACGCCCGCCGTCGCGCCGCACGCTCTTTACACAAATACCGAAGAAACGCTGCGCGCCTCCCGCGCCCTCGCTAACCGCTATGGCGTGCCGCTCATCACGCACCTCTCCGAAACGAAGTCCGAAAACAACGACATTCGCGCAAAGTACGGCGCCACGCCGGCGGCCACGCTCGACCGCTGGGGAATCTTCAACGGCCCGACGCTCGCCGCGCACGCCGTCTGGCTGGAAGACGGCGACTACCCGATCATCGCGGCGCATCACGTCGGCCTGGCGCACTGCCCGTCCAGCAATGCGATGCTGGCGAGCGGTGTCGCCGCCGTCAGCCGGTGGCTCAAACTCGACCTGGCCGCGGGCCTGGGCACCGACGGTCCGGCGGGCTCCAATAACGACTTCAACCTGTTCGAGGAAATGGACCTTGCCGCAAAGCTGCAAAAGGTGACTGCGGGCGATCCGCGCGCTCTTACCGCGCAGCAGGCGCTCGAAATGGCCACAATTCGCGGCGCGCGCGCGCTTGGAATGGAGAAGCAGATCGGTTCGCTAGAACCCGGCAAGCGCGCGGACCTGATCGCCGTAAGCCTGGACGAACCGAACGCCGTGCCGCTTTACGGAGCGGTCTCGCAGCTCGTCTACGCCCTCAAGGGCCCGGATGTCACCGACGTCATGGTGAACGGCCGTCTGGTGGTGCGCCGCCGGACGCTGCTCACGCTCGATCGCGAACGCATTCTCGCAAAAGCCCGCGAATACGGCGCCCGAATCAGCGCGTCATTATCAAAATAGCTCCGCCCCGCGCACGGGTCTTGTGTCCGGCACGCGCCTGGCCCGCTTGTTCCCCTCCGCTTTCAAGTGCATCCGCCGGGGCGCCGAAACAGCGCCGCAATGCGCCGTTTGAGCAATGCCGCGCTCGCTTCGAGAAAAGCGCACGTCGCTGCCCTCACGAATGGTAAATTAAACTATATTCACTTACGTTCATGGCCACTGCGTCAGAACTTCTGCTGGTGAGCAGCGACAAGCTCCGCCAAACTGAGCTGGGCCGGGTCCTGGGCGGCGCGGGCTTCAACATTCGCTGGACGCAGAGCGTTGAGGACGCCCTTGCAGCCGCTCAATCCCGGCGGTTCGACGCTGTGCTGGCAGATCACGACTTGCCGCCCTCAGGCGCTTGGAAAGAGCTGCTGGCAGGGCTGAGGAGCTTCCCGAATCTTCCTCCGGTACTCATAACCTGCCCCCGGACCGAGCCCGCGCTCTGGACTGACGCGCTCGACGCCGGCGCGTGTGACGTTATCTTGAGGCCGTTCGAGCGCATGGAAGTCCTGTGCGCGCTCAAGTTCGCGCGACCGGTCCCCGCCCGCGGCGAGGGCGCGTTCAGTGTAACAATCCTCATCATTGAAGCGCCGGTTCTTCAGACTTTCCTGCGCGTGGCGCTGTCCCGCGAAGGTTTTCGTGTGCTCACTCCCGATCCTGCTACAGCTCTTCGCGTGTTGCCGGATCTCAATGTCGGGATGGTGATCACCGATGAACCGGAGTGCGTCGCCAAGGTTCGCCCCGACGTTCGCATCCTGTACCTGTCCGCAATCCCCGATGCCGCTACTCTCCGCCGCCTGCCTAACCCGAGTGTTGGATTTCTCCAAAAGCCATTTCGTTTGGAGCAGTTACGAGCCGAAGTGCTGCGCCTGTGCTGCCGCAAGGCGGTGCGCTCCGTGCCGGGGCGCCCCAACCCGGGTGTGGTTAGCGTTCGAGAGAAGAGCCGGGAACCTTCAGCCGGGTAGTTTTGGCGTACCAGTACTGTCTCACGGTGAAAAAAGTTCCAGAATAGTACTGGCGTACCAAATGCAGATTTAGACACTTACATTCTGGAAAGCCGAATGCTGCGCCCATGCACCATGGCGACTCTGTTGCTGGTGGATGACAACGCGCCATTACGCGAGCTTCTCGAGGAGGCGCTGCAAAGGTACGGCTTCGATGTAATTTCCGCGCACGGGCCTGTGGAAGCCATCGATGCGGCCCGCCGGCACAACGGGGAAATCGATCTGGCAGTCGTCGACGTAATCCTTCCGCAGATGCGTTGCTGCGACTGCGTAAGCGAGCTTCGAATGGCGCGCCCGGGCCTCAAGTTGCTGTATATGTCCGGGTTCCCGCCCGATGTGGCCCGCGCGCGCGGCGGCATTACAGATGAAGGCGCGTTTATCATGAAACCCTTCACACCGGCGGCGCTCTTGAAGGCAGTCACGCAGGCGCTGGCCACCTGAGTGCTTGACCGGGATACGCGCGGCGGGCCTGCTACTTGGGAGAACACGCATCCGCGTGCCAGAATCGTTGGTTAAGGCAGATGTCCCGCCCGATCATCAAGGAATGGGTCCGCATTCCGGACCTCGCATGGCTGGCGCTGTTCGCCGTACTCGCAGTCGCGGGACCGGTGCGCACGCCGGGCTTCCTCACGGCGCTGTTCGCGCTGGCGGTCTTTCAGATCGCCGAAAGCCGCATAGCCTCGTTTGGGAGCAACCGCGGCAGTTTTGCCGCGAACCTGCTGAAGATGGCGCTGGGTTTCATTATTGTTCAGCAGTCCGGCGGGCTGACCAGCAGCTATTACTGGACGCTGCTCATTCCGGTGATTTCGGCTGCCACCACTCTGGGTGTCGGCGCTACTCTGCTGTTCACGGTTCTGGCGTGCGGAACATACCTGTCATTTTTCCTGCTGCTCGCTCCCGGGCTGTATGTCCCTCGCGACCAGATTCCCGAATTGGCCGTCCGTGTGCTGTTCTTTATCGCTATCGGATACCTCACGCAGCGTTTGGCCGAGGCGCACCGCATGGCGGCGCGGCGCGCGCAGGAGGTCGCGGCGGAACTGGCCAAAGCGAATGAGGACTTGCAGGAAGCCGAAGCCGCGGTCCGCCGCTCCGAGCGTCTGGCGGCGCTCGGGCAGCTCTCGGCAGGGCTCGCGCACGAGCTCCGCAACCCGCTCGGCACCATACGCGCTTCCGCGGAGATGCTGCGGAACAGCCTGCCCGAAGACAACGCGGTCGCCTCCGAACTCGCCGGCTTCATTTCCACAGAAGTGGACCGTACAAATTCACTTGTCACCCGGTTCCTCGAGTTTGCGCGGCCGCTCGAGCTTCGCCCGCAAACGGCCGACCTCAGCGAAACGATCGACCGCGCTATTTCCGGCCTCGAGCGCCACTCGCCGCCCTATCACGTGACCGTGTACCGCAACTACTCACCGGACATCGCGCCGTTCGCTTTCGACGCCGAACTTCTCGAGCGCGTGTTCTACAACCTGCTGTTGAACGCTGCGCAGGCCAGCCCGCCCGGCGGTGCGGTGACCGTTAAGACGCGTGCCCTGGAGGGCATGGTGGAGATATCCGTAATAGACCGCGGCGCCGGCATCGACCCGCGGGATCTCGAAGACATATTCAACCCTTTCTTCACGACTAAAAAGGAAGGCGTCGGGCTGGGCCTGGCGATAGTTTCCAAAATAGTCGACATGCACGACGGAACCATGAAGGTGGAGAGCGAGCCCGGCAAAGGCAGCGTCTTCCGCGTATTTCTTCCTTACCCATAGCTGCCCGGAGCCCGCTTTTTTCGAGCCCTGCATGTAAATGCGGGGTGATCTACTTGATCGAGAGTTGAATATCCCCGGGCTGCCCACCTTACAATGAGGGCAACAGGAATACGGGCCCGATTGGGATGCGAGCGCTGCGGCGCTTAAGCGGTTCGTAGCTAACTCAGAGGAGCAAAGGATGAAACTCCGGTTTTTGCCGATGTTGACCGTGGCGGCGCTGGCATTCAGCGCCAGCGCGAGTGCAACGCCGGTGCTGTTCTATGCTGACATGTCCGGCGACCAGTTGCAGCCGGACGTGACAACCCCCGCGCGGGGATTCTCGACGCTTTGGCTCGATGACCAGACGAACCGGATCACCGTGTCGATGCTGGCCGACGGTTTCAGCTCACCGGAGACAATGGTCGAGATCTACGGCCCGGCCGTTCCGGGCCAGAATGCCTCGGGCTTTCTCTCGCTGCCGCTTGGGAATTTCGACAACAGGACGTTCACAATCACGAGCGAACAGTCGGATTGGATCATGAATAACCTCACGTATGTAATCGTCTCGACAGTGTCGAACCCGGCGGGGGAGATCCGTGGCCAGTACGTGGCGGCGGCTCCGGAGCCGGCCGCTTTGGCGTCGGTCGTCTCGGGGCTCTGTGCGGCGCTCTTTCTGCGGCGCCGGCGCCGGTAGGGCAACCGCCGTGGAGGCGCGTTCGCGCGCCTCCGGCTTTGCCCGCGCGCTACAATAGCTGTTTTCCGCCTTGAAAGCCCGCATTCTTATCGTTGAGGACGAGGAGAAGCTCCGCCGCGTGCTCGAGTTGCAATTGCGCTCGGCCGGCTACGAAGTGGACCTCGCCGGCGCCGCCGAGGATGCGCTCAAGCAGATAGACCGCGCCGACCTCGTCATCACGGATCTCCGCCTCCCCGGCATGAGCGGCCTCGATCTGCTTTCCAGCATCCGGCGCCAGAACACGCGCACGCCCATCATCGCAATGACCGCATTCGGCACCGTCGAGACCGCGGTCGAGGCAATGAAGATGGGCGCATTCGATTTCCTTCTGAAACCGTTCTCGCTGGACCACCTGACCGCGGTTGTCAACAAAGCGCTGGATGTGCGCGCTTTGCAGGACGAGAATCGCCAGCTCCGCGAGGAACTTGGCCGCCGCTATCAATTCGACAACATTATCGGGCGCAGCCCGGCGATGCGCGAAATCTTCGCTGCCATCGACCGCGTCGCACCCACGCGCGCAACGGTGCTCCTTGCGGGTGAGAGCGGCGTAGGGAAAGACCTTATCGCGCGGGCCATTCACTTCCACTCGCCGCGCTGCGAGCGCCCCTTCGTAAAGATCAACTGTTCCGCCATCCCCGAGAACCTGATGGAGAGCGAGTTGTTCGGCTACGAAAAAGGCGCGTTCACGGGCGCGAACACTGCCAAGCCGGGCAAGTTCGAGCAGGCCGATACGGGGACCGTTTTCCTGGATGAGATCGGCGATGTCCCCGCCAGCGTTCAGGTGAAGCTGCTTCGCATTCTCCAGGAGCGCGAGTTCGAGCGCCTCGGCAGCAACAAGACGCGCCACATCGACGTCCGCGTAATTGCCGCGACCAACGCAGACCTCCGCGCCGCGCTCGAGCAGGGGACTTTCCGTGAGGATCTGTACTACCGGCTGAATGTGGTGCCGTTGAACATTCCACCGCTGCGCGAACGCAAGGAAGACATCCCGTTTCTCGCGGAGCAATTCGTAAAACGGCTTGCGCCGGCAAACGGCAGCCCCGTGGAATCCATCACCGACGCCGCCATCCAACGGCTGATGTCTTATCACTGGCCCGGTAACGTGCGCGAACTGGAAAACGTGATCGAGCGCAGCCTCGTGCTGTGCACGGGCACAGTCCTGGACGCGCCGGACATCCGCCTGGACACGTCGCCCCGCGCTGCCCGTCAGGAGCAGGCCGGCACGTATTCGCTGCCCGAGGGCATGACGCTGGATGAGTTCGAGCAGGCCATCATCCGCGAAGCGCTCCAGCGCGCCCAGGGCAACAAGAGCCAGGCGGCGCGCCTGCTCGGCCTCACGCGCAACGCGCTGCGGTACAGGCTCACACAGATGGGGATCGAGTCGTAACGCGCGTGCGGCAGCGGCGATCCGCGGGCGCTGAAGCGCCTCGGATCAGTCGCGGCGGCGTCCTGGCAGTCCCGCATGCAAAGAACGCATCGCGCGGGAGAATGCCGCGCGTTCCGGAAGCGAACCGTTCGCTGCTGTCAGTTCCGTTTCAGGTCCACGATCGTCGCACCCCAACCGCCCGCCTCTGCCGGCGCGTCCCCGAACGCTTCGACGTAAGGCGTTCGCGCCAGGATGCGGCGGACCATCCCGCGCCGGACCCCGATGCCGCGGCCATGGATTATGCGCAGCGCGGTGAGCCCGAGCCGGTGCGCTTCCTCCAGGTACGCTTCCACCGCCGCTTCGGCATCGCGCGGAGCGATTGTGTGCAGATCGAAAACATCCGTGACGGGAATCGCGACGGCCTCGGCGGGAATCAGTCCCGCAAACTCCGCGAATGCTTCGGCTATCTCGCGCGCACAGCGCTTTCCGGCGAGGTCGTGGCGGGCGCCGGGAATGGCATGCACGCGCACACGCGCCGCGACGCCGGCCGCGGCAGCGCGTACATCATCAGGCGATCCCGACAGGTCGTCCGTCCCTTGAACGAAAAGCGCCTGAACGCAGATGGCCGGCAGTGGACCAGCGTCTCTTTGGCCTTCGACGCGCAGCGGATAGCTCAAGAGCAGCAAGCCTGTGCAGCAGGCGTGCCCGGCGGCGGCGAACTCCGCGACTTCGCGCGCGCCCTCGGAATGGCCGCCAAGCCAGAGTTCGGTGACGCCTTGTTCACGAAGGCGGCCGAGTGCTGAACTCAGAGCGCCGGGCCCGCGAGCGTCGACGCGCAGCACCGTCGCTCCGAGCGCCTCGATCGCACTCGCGACCTCTGCAAGCGGCACGGCGCTCCCCGCCGCCAGAATCAGTCCCGGCAGCTCGGGCTGTGGCGGGCGGCTCATAATGCCAGAATACCCGGCGCCGGAGTTCCTCGAGGCGGATGTGCGCCGCCGGATTCACCTCGGCAGCGATACGGCATCAGAACCGCAGGCCGAAGCCGGCGGAAACCTCCGTCTGGTGCATCCAGCCTTCCTTGCCGAGCAGGCCGAACGGCTTGGGGTTCGTGTAGTCGCGAAGGTCAAAACGCACGTACCAGTTCTCCCCCAACCGGAACTTGGCCGTCCCGCCGAAGTTGAGGCCCGCCTTGGTTTGCACCTCATTGCCGAGCACTTCAAGCGTCTGGCCCGCAACGTCGTAACGGATGACATGCCCGCCGGCCGCAATGCAGGGCCGGAACTGCGCATTTTGAGGCGTGGCGCACAGCAGAAGATCGTAGAACCCGATCGTGCTCGCGCGCGGGTAGTGAATTGTGAACAGATCGTTCCACTCCAAATCGAGGCTGTTGCGGCCGTAGCCGGCTCCGGCTTCATGAGAAAGCCACCGCCCGGTATTTACAGTAAAACGGCCCACAACCTGCCATCCGTTGTTTAATCGCGCAGGATTGCCGTACCCGCTGGCGGCCACATCGGAGTAACCCGCGTATCCGACAGGATTTCCTCCGTAGATCAAACCGCCGGCGCTGCCCGAGATCTCCATCGACGTCTGCCCCGGGCAGTTACCAGCGCATAGGAGAACTGCAACCGCAAGTAGGCCTCTCATGCGGCACGGGACGTACCCTGGCGGCTTCAGGTTCCGGGAATCGACTGCGCCGGCTGCGGTGTGAAACCGGAATGGTTCCGTTGGGGAGGATTGGCGCCAACTGGAAGCGCGGCAAATTGCCGCAAAGCGGCGCAGCGGCCGGGTTTTTCCCGCGTTTCGCAGCCCTGCTCAGGACGGCTCGCAGCAATGCGCGCTTCATTCCTCGCGGCGGCAGACATTCCGAGCAGCAGCACCGTCAACAGCAGCAGCGGCGGCTTCTGCATAGGGAAGTCGACCAGCGCGTGGACGAACACCGCGGCCACACCCGCCAACCACGGGGCCGCGAGCGACTGGCGCACAGCCCACACCGCCAGCGACGCTAACAAAAGCAGGAACGGAACCCCTCCTTCGGCGGCCCACTCCGCCCAGTCGTTGTGTGCGTGATCGACCCTGGCGCCGTTATCGAACAGGGCGTATGCAGGGTAAACGGTCTCGAATGCGCCGAGTCCGAAACCTGTCCAGGGCCGCTCGCCAGCCATCCGTACGGCCGAGGCCAGCATCTCTCGGCGCCCGCGGTAAGGGTCAGAATCCCGCAACCGGTTCCACAGGAACTGCCACCCGAAGACAAGTGTGAACACAACAGCGAGGGCTGAGGCGCCCAGCACCCGCCGCCCGGAACCGCGGGCCGTACCCAGGCGCGGCACAAACGCCAGCAGCACCGCCATCTCGATGGTCACGAGAACAGCGCCGGCGCGTGATGCCCCCGCTATGACCGAAGCGAACATGGCCGCCGCAGCCGCCGCATGGAGCCACTGCCGTTCGCGGCTGCGCACCAGCTCGAAGACCGCAAGCGGCAATAGCAGTTCGATGAAGCAGGCAAAGTGGTCCCGGCTGACAAACGGCCCCATAATCATCCCCTTGTATGCGACGAGGAAGAGCCAGAAGATCTTGTCTTCCGAGGTGTAGAGCTGCACCACCGAAATGGTGCTCAGGACCAGTCCGAAGAGTGTTAGCGCGATCCTTATACGCCGCCTGGTTCCGGCGCTTCCGAAGACCTGAGTTGAGACGCAGAACAGCGCCATGCACGCGCCATATAGAAGCGCTTTTTCCACCGTGGCGTACCGGTCTTCGGTTTGCCCGCCGGCAACCTGAATCGCCGCCCAGATGGCTGCAAGTGCGAACACGGCCGCCGGCCAATTGCGAAATGGTTCGAGCAGCGGCCGCCTCCCGGCAGCCGTCCAGACGGCGGCAACAAGAAGCACCGCCGCGCATGCAGCCAGCGCCGGCCAGCGTCCCGGATGCGAGATGGCCAGAACAGCCGCGCACACAATTGACACGAGCGCCGCGGCCGTCCATCGGGCGAGAGGCGCCGCGTTATTGGACGTCACGGCAGCAGCCTCAACTGGATCCGCCGGAGTCTGATGGATCCGTCAATGCGAGTCGTGCCGGCGGCGCGATCGTACGCCAGAGCCAGCCTGGCCAGCTTAACTGACCTTGGAATCGTGAACTCCAGAACTGCGGGCGTCCACACTTGAGCTGAGAGGGCCGGGGATTCTGCAACCAGCCGATCAGCCCGCCAGGCATCGGAGACGGTCCAGCGGAGTCCTGTTCCGGCGCCGATGCGTTCTGTGAGGTACTCGAACTCCAGGCGGCACCGGGAACCGCCCTGGACCGGCGCGTACTGCCAGATCGGTACGGCGTGTTCGGCCTGGCGACCGGAGAACGAGATGTTCAGCGGCTGTTTCGATCCGCGCCACGAGACAGTGATGCCCGAAATGGCTGGAACGCGCCAGTCGAAACCGCGCCCGGTCGGCTCGTTGTTGAAGGCCTCGTTAGTGATGCTGAGGCCGCGTGCCGGATCCAGCGGGCGGGTCTTGATAAGACCTGCGGCAGCCAGTGCGTTCCACGTCCGGACTGCCTCGTCCAGGCGATGCGACTGAAGGAACCGTTCACATGCGTACAGGAGAACGTCTTTGTCAGCCGGCGCGGCATTCCGGGCTCGCGCTGCCGCAACCGCGGCCGCCGCATCCAGGCGGCCTTCAGACAGCAGCCAGGCGAGGTACTGGCGGGAACTGTCCGGACTCGCGGCGACAATGCTCTCTGCGTTCGCCGCGTTGCCGCTGAATTCCCACGATAGCCGGAACAGCGGGCGCATGTCCCCATAGGCCATCTCGGCCGACCGGCGGGCCCACTTGCGGAAGTTGCCCGCATCAGACTGGCGGAAGTAGTAGTTCGCCAGCGTCCAACGTGGCTCGTAGGTCCGGTCCACTTCCGCGGCCCGGAGCAGGTATCGCTCTGCATTTCGCTTCTCGCCGCCTGCTTCAGACCTCAGCCCGAGTTGAATTAAAACGGCAGAATCGCGCGGATTCAATTCCGCTGCCCGCTTGAGCGAGTGAAGCGCAACATCCGGATCGGTGGGCGCCAGCAGGGAGGCGAGCCGCGACTCGTAGGCCGCCCGGTACGGAATGAGGTCACGAGCCTGGCGCACACTCATAATCGTTGAGCGCCGATACAGCACGTCTGCCCAGGCGAGCCGCAGGCAGCAGAGCGCACCGGCGGAGAGCGCCAAAGCCGCAACGATTCTTGCACACCGATGCGCGGCGCCGGCCAGCCGGCCGCGCAGGCGCGGACTCGAAATGATCACAGCGGCTTTAACAGTGCGCATGTTTGCCGGTTCGTGCCGCGGCCATACGTCAGCTCAGTTTTGAGCCGGTCCCTGCGGCCGGACGTGATCATGCTCGACGTTGTGCGGCAGTGCGATGAATCCCGAACTCAGAACACCCGCCCGCAGGCGCCTGCCGCTCGGACCGCGGCTCCGCTCAACACTACCGGCTTATCGTCTGTGTAGGTTCGTCGCGTGTGACCAGCACGCCCGTGGCGATTCCGCCTGTTGCGGCTACAACCGCCCCGCCGATGACGGCCTTTGTGGCAACCGACATCCCTGTGACTGCTGCGGCAGCCGCGCCGCCCGACGCAGCCGCGGCAGGCGTCACGCTGATGACCCGGACCACCTGCGAAGCCCCCGCTACGGCCTGCATACCAGACTCGATCGCGCCTCTCACCACAACGTGCTTCCCTACGTTCTCCGCCAGGCCCGAGCCCACAAGTTGTACCCTGACGCCCGACGTCGTGTCGGTCAACAGATAAGCGCCATCCTTGTGTTCGATCAAACCGGCCAGCTTCGCAGCGTCGCTCGTGTCGCTCGCCTCGACTTCTACCGGCTGCTGCGGCGCCACCCTGGCGAGCAGCATGCCATCCTGCCTGGAAACATGAGCGCGGCCGCGCACGGCGGCGATCCGGACGCGTCCCTCGGGAGTGACCGCTACCCGAACTGCACATGCCGGGGATTCCGGCACAACCCGGAGAGTCCCCGCCTCGATGCGAAACGATGTTCCGCTCTCTACCTGCCCGGCGCCCTTTTCGAGCACGAACCGGTCGCTGTAGATGCGCCCGGCGGCCTCAGCGCCCAGGCGCATGCGAACCCCATTACTCAGGTGCAACTCGGAACCGGCCGCTTCCGTTGCGATGCTGCTGCCTTCAAAAACAGTGCTGTTCCCGCGCACCTTCGCGTTGTCGATCTCAAAGTTGCCGTTCGCCATCGCTATGCCTATTGCGGAGCTCGCGGCTGGCGAGATGCCCGCGGCAAAGCCAACGAGCATAAGAATTCCAAACTGTGTCTTGCGCACTGGACCATGTCTCCTTCACAGGGAACTACACCCGGCCTTCTCTAGTGCCTATCGGCAGACCAGGCGGCTGAGATTAGGAAACGGGCGGAGGTTGCGCATCATCCGCCCGGCTCAATGCCCGGCGCCGCTGATGTCGTCTTCGCGCCGCTGCAACTGAACCAGGACGGGCGTTACCTCAAACGGCATCCCCTCACCGGGTGAGACTTGGGACAAGACCTTCGGCTTCAGCAGCGTCGTTCGGCCGTCCCAGGGATCGACGCGCACTCGGGATGCCAGCGGAAGCGCCGCGGCGGCCGCTTCGGTTTCGAGCTGGCGCGGCGGCGCCTTCTCCAGAAGCCCGGGCACCAGCAGCACATTGCCGTTTTCAGCCAGCGGATTGCCCAGTTGCGGCCTGAACAGGTTCGGCATTCCGCCGGCCTTGCTGGCGAGCGCGGCGAGGAAACGCGCCACACCTGGAAGGTCGCCTTTGTACGGCGAATTCTCAAGCAACTCCAAAGCCTTCGCATTCGCCTGCTGGTCCTGTTCGGCGCTCCTTCGAAACTCGAACTCCTTGAGAATCGCACCATCGCTGAACATCGTCTGATCGCTGAATGCGTACTTCGTCCGCATATGGCCTCCCAGGACGATTTCGGCCAGTTCGCGCGCGACCACAGCGGCCAGGCTGGCCTCGTTCGGCAGTACATCGATGAGCCCACGGCTAAGGACGATTGTCCGGCCGATCGTGAAACTCTCTAACGGCGTGGTGAGCAGCACGCGGGCGGTTACCGGCTCGTCCAGTTCGAGCCCATTGGTGACCGCCAGGTTGTTGATCACCGTACCGAGCACCTTCTCGACATCCCCGGACTGGCCTAGTAAACCGGCTTTCTCCAGCCGCCGGATGGCATTATCCTCCGCCTGCCGCTGCCATGCTCGCAGCGCCTCCGCCCGGGAGACTTCCAAATCGATCTGATCGCGCGCCGGCTCCGGCGTCTCGATGCGAATCACAGTGAACGCGTCTGTTCCGGCTGGGATCGCCGCATCGTATCCCCATAGGTTTACCTGGCCCTTGATAGTCGTGCTTGCACCCTTTCGGTCCGGCCCGAGCGTTTCCTCTACATAAATCACGGATGGTATCCACAGACCCGGCGCCGCCTGCTGGCGGTACGTATTGAAGTGCAAGTAGCGCAGCGCCTTGCGGGACGTGTAGGTGCCGCTGAAACGCACAATATTGAAATCGCGGTCCTCCACCCAGATCCGTCCGATGAAGCTGCCTTCGGGAGCGCCCTCCTTGGGCTTGACGTCGAAGACGAGGCACCGCACCTCGCCGAGAAACTCGCCGCGGATGTACTCGAAATCGTAATGACTGGCATCGAAGGTCTGATCGATGATGGTCATCTGTGCGAAGCCGCTCGGCAACAGGCGCATTTTGTAAAACTTCTTCAGCAGCTCCACGCTGCCGGAGCGCCGGTCGGGCACAAACGCATCGAAGCCCGTCCCCCGGCTAAGGTCCAACCTTCCGATGAAATAAGAATCGCTGACCACTTCCGCCTGAGCATTCTCGCCGCTCCGGGCAACCTGTATGTAAGCTTCCAGCAGCGGCCGGCATCGGGCCATCTGCGCAGTGTGCCGCGCCTCGGCCGCGGCCACTTTGCCGAGGACCTCTTCTTTGGACAACTCCTCGGCCCCAAGCGAGATTGGGACCCATATCGCCCGGCACACCATCACGCCCGCTATCAGCATCGATTTGACATTCATGAATCAACCCGCCAGCTGAAAAACAATGTGCAAGATGGCCCGCTGGTCCACGGGCGCGGAGTTTTCGAGCGCCGGTTTGAACCGCACGCGGCGCGCCGCCTCGATGGCGCTCTCATCCAAACCGAATCCAAGACCCCGCACAACCCTCAGGACACGAAGAGTACCCGAAGCCTCGAAGACCACCTCCAGCAACACGACCCCCTGGATTTTTCGCGACAGCGCGTCTTGCGTATAGACCGGCCGCGGTTTGTACAACACCTCGACCGGGCGCCGGCTCGAAACCGCAACGGCCTGCCTTTCTCCGCCGGCTCGCGCCGTGGCGACCCCGTCGAACATCGCCGGCCGAACGGCCCGGTGCTCCGCCTGCCGGGCCTCGGGCGTCGGGCCGGCATCAAACCCGGCAACGGCAAACGCAGCCCCTGCATGTCCGGCCTGACCCGAAATCATGGACACAGCGCCGAAACCGCTGTTCGACACCACTCCCCTCGGTCCGGCGCGGCGTTCGCCCGCGGCATCGGTTCCGAACTGGCCCACGGCGACCGAAGCCTTCCGCTCCCTGCCGGCTGTGACCGGCAAAACCGGATCGTCAAAGCGCGCCGTTTCGATTTCCGCTGTGACCGGCTTGGACACAACGGCCGGCGCGGCGTCTTCGAATGCGGCGGGCGCGGGCGGCAGCTCCAGGCGAGGCGGCGCATCCGTGTTGCGTATCTGCGCCGGCGCCGCCAGCGGCGGCGGCTGCATCAGGCGCGCAGCCGGCCGCGGCGGCGCAGCCAGCTTTAGCGGCGTCAGCCCGCCGCGAACTGAAATGGGCGCGGCAGCGACGCTGCGTCCGGCCACAGGGTGCGCCAGGGTATGTTGAGGCCGTGGCGCCGGGGCAAAAAAGACCGGAGTAACCCGCGTGCGCAAGCGGCTGGAGGAAATCGCAACAGGTCCGAGTGACATGACCAGCAGCAACGCCGCAGTGTGCAGCACAGCACTCGCGAGCAGACCCGGACCGCGCCCGGCTCCGAGGAGATCGAATCGGGGCGGGCAGAATCCTTGGTTAGATCGTGTTCGAATCGCGGCGGTAGGTATGGCTTCGGCCATAACGCGCATAAGCTGCCTTCGTGCGACAATCCAGTCCCCTCAGTAATCGGCAGACGCCGCCGGGAGTTTAGGGGAATTAGGGCCCGCCGCGGCGGCCTATCGTATGTCGCGGTCCGGAAACTGGCAGACTGGACACCATGGCGATCAACACCAGACGCAGCTTCCTCAGGGCTTCGGCGGCCGTCGCAACCGCCGTGCGCCCGATCCTTGGCGCGAACGACCGGGTCCGCATGGCGCTCATCGGAGCCGGCGTGCGAGGCAATCTTGTCCAGAAGCTCTTCCGCACTCACGAGGATTGCGAGTTCGTCGCTGTGTGCGATGTGTACGAGTCCAGACTCGGTGAAACCATCGCGTCGATGGGAGGCAAGCTGGCGGGATACGGCGACTACCGGCGCGTGATCGAGCGCGGGGACGTCGACGCCGTCCTCGTCGCCACGCCTGATCACTGGCACTCGCCCATCACAGTTGATGCCTGCGCCGCGGGTAAAGACGTCTACTGCGAGAAACCGGCCAGCAACGCCATCGAGCCCGGCCTCAAGATGGTGGAGGCCGCGCGGAAATACAACCGCGTGGTACAGCTCGGAACCCAGCAGCGCAGTTCCGCGCACTTCAAGGAAGCAGCGGAGATCGTTGGAAGCGGCAAACTCGGGACCGTAAGCCACGTAATGATGGCGATGGCGGGCGGCGAGACACAGAAGCCGTTGCCGCCGGAACCCGTTCCCGAAGGGCTCGACTGGGAGATGTTCCAGGGTCCCGCGCCGCGGCGCCCGTTCAACCGCACTCGCCTGAACTGGCGCACGTACTATGCCTACGGGGGCGGACAGATTACAGACTGGGGCGTCCACCTGGTTGATTCCGCCTTGATGTTCATGAACGCCGACCACAAGACGCCGCTGCTGACAAGCGTATCGGCGCAGTACACGGAAGTGAACGACACGGAGCAGATCCCGAATGCGTTCGTGTGCTCGTGGCAGTACGACAACTTTGTAATGTCGTTCACGAATGTCGTGCCGCCCAACCGCGACTGGCAGCTTCACGGCAACTTCTTCTATGGCACGAACGGCGTGCTTCAGGTTCACCGGCAAGGGTACAGGGTAATTCCCGGACAGGACCGCCGCGGGGCTGCGTCCGGCGCCGCCGCGCTGCAACCTAAGATGGTGCGCGCGGATGAGCAGTATTTCGGAAACGACCCGTTCACCATCGCGCACACGCGTAACTTCCTGGATTGCGTAAAATCGCGCCGGAGGCCGGTCTCCGACATCGAGATCGGTTTCAACTCGACGCTGCCGACGCTGCTCGCGCTGCTGGCAGTCCAGAAAGGCCGCGCGTTCAGGTGGGACGGGAAGAAGGCGATAGCGGTCTAGCTTGTGCCGGAGCAGACCACAGTTCTGGGAATGCGGCGCCGGCCCGCTGCCGGCGCCGGCTTTATCCCATCCGTGTTTCCTGGTCTTGAGCTCCGCTAAAGCCGCGTCCGGCGGCGCCGACCGGAGCGCCTGTTCACCTTGCGGCGGCTCTCGGCGCGCTATCGCCGCCCGAGATTTGAGCGGCGGCCGTCGCCGCCCCCAGACAGAACGTTGTCCTAGCCGGGGCTCTGCCCGCCGGAGGGGACGTACCGGCGGCCGCGATCAGCTTCGCGAGCGGCGGCGTGCTCGGGCTGTACTCGGGCACCAGTTCACGCAGTTCGAGCATTAGCTTCCGGGCGTCCCGCGCTCTGCATAGCCTGCGGATGCGCTCGATGCGCTCGATAATCGCGTCCTCATCCGGCACCGGGCCTGTAAAGATCTTGATCTTCTCGTGGTACGTAGGCGCGGTGTGCTCGTTATACGCGCTCAGCTCCTCGTAGAGCTTCTCGCCGGGGCGCACACCGGTGAACTCAATCTTGATATCTTCGCCCGGCCTGAGGCCGGAGAGCAGGATCAGTTTACGGGCCAGGTCGACGATTCGCACGGGGTCGCCCATGTCGAGGACGAAGATCTCGCCGCCCTTGCCCATCGTGGAAGCCTGGAGCACAAGCTGCACAGCCTCCGGAATGGTCATGAAGTACCGCCGCATGTCGGGATGCGTCACCGTGACCGGCCCGCCTGCGGCGATCTGTCTCATGAAAATCGGGACCACGCTGCCGTTGCTGCCGAGAACGTTGCCGAACCGCACCGAAACGAATTTCGTGCCGCCGTTCTGCAACGATCGCACCAGCGTTTCGGCCACGCGCTTCGTCAGACCCATGATATTGGTGGGCCGCACGGCCTTATCGGACGAGATCATCACGAAATCGCCGGCGCGATACTCCGCGGCTACCGAGGCGACCGTAAACGTGCCAAGCACATTATTCTCCACCGCCTCAAAGATGTGCGACTCCATGAGGGGCACGTGCTTATATGCGGCGGCGTGATACACGATCGCGGGCTCATGCGCCTCGAAAACCTCGGCAAGCCGCGAACGGTTCTGCACACTGCCTATCGCGGCGTGGAACGGAACGCCGGGCCATGCGCGGCGCATCTCCTGTTCCAACTCGAACAGCGGGCTTTCGGCAATTTCGTACCCGACTATCGCGCCCGGGTTGAACCGGGCCAGTTGGCGGCACAGCTCCGACCCTATGGATCCGGCTGCCCCCGTGACCATAACCACGGAGCCCTGCACCTTGCGCAGGATCGCATCGGTCTCCAGTTGCACCGGAACGCGGCCGAGCAGGTCTTCGAGGGCGACATCGCGCACCTGTACGGCAGCCCCGGCGCCGGCGATGATCCCGGCGAGACTTGGAACCGTACGGCAGCGCACCCCGGCGCGCCGGCAATGGTCCAGCATCCGCGCCATCTCGGCGCCGGTCGCGGAAGGCGCCGCGATGAGCACTTCCTCGATACGGCGTCGCGCCGCCACCGCCGGAATATCCTCCCCGCGGCCCAGAACGGGGATCATCTGCACGCGCATGCCCCGTTTCCGCGGATCGTCATCTATGAATCCGCGTACGTCATACGGCAGCCGCGAACTCACCCGGATTTCGCGCATTAGCGCGGCGCCAGCCTCTCCGGCGCCGTAAATGAGCGCCCGGCGCTTGCCCTTTTTCCCTCCGCCGCGCCTAAGAGCCTCTCTCCCGGCGCGCGCAGCCAGCATCGCTCCGGCGCTGGCTTGCGTGCAGACGAGAAAATCCAGAAAAAAGACCGAGCGCGGAAATCCAGGCGGCGCGAGCGCCCAGATTGCCGCGCCGCTCGCGGCCGACGCGGCGACATTGGCGCCTAGAACCCGCAGTGCATCCGGAACTGAAGAGTGCGTCCACGACCCGTCGTGAAGCCGCGCAAGCTGGTAAACGACCGCCTTGACCAGCACCCAGACGGGAATGGCGCACACCAGGTCGCTCCAGCGGCGGTCGGGGATCTGAAAGTCGAACCGCAGCAGAAAAGCGGCGAAACCAGAGAAGGCGAAAACGGCTGCCTGGAAGGCCAACGCGCAAACCCGGCGGGGCAATCTGATGCCGGCCAGTTTGGACAGCGTACCGGCGCCGAACCGCAGATACCCGATCGGATCCGAGAGGCCCACTACCGAAGACATCTGTCGAACGTCTCCAATGCATCACGAATCTTCGCCGCGGAAAATTGCGATGCTCGCAAATCACACACTCATCCATGTATCGGCGAAACCGGCGCACCCCGATATACCCGTTCCGATATTTCCGCTCCGAACCCGGCCTGCGCGGCCGCCCTGGCGGGCCCGCCGCGCTCTTCGAACAGGTCCGCCGCGCGGGCGAGAGGATGCGCGCCAGTTGCGCCGCGGACCGTGTTTACGATGTGCAACTGCTCATCCGGCGTGAGGCTGCTCGAGCTAGGCAGACAGATACCCCTGCGGAAAAGATCCTCCGCTACGGCGCCCCCGTAACGGCGGCAGGCGGCGTACAGCGGTTGCAGGTGCATTGGCTTCCACACCGGACGCGTTTCAACACCGGCCTGGTCGAGGCTCTGGATGAGCTTGTCGCGGCTGCACCGGAACCGGCGTTCATCGACGAGGAAACAGCTTAACCAGTTCGTGTGCAGGCCGTAGGGAGCCTGTGGCATCAGCGAGATTCCGTCAAGATCGGCAAACGCATTTCGATACCGGAAAGCTATCGCCCGGCGCTGGCGGACACGGAGTTCCAGCACCTGAAGTTGCCCCAGGCCGATGCCTGCCAGCACGTTGCTCATCCGGTAGTTGTAGCCGAGTTCGGAATGTTCGTAGGCAATACCAGGGTCGCGCGCCTGGGTGGACCAGAAGCGCGCAGTCTCGACATGCAGCCGGTCGCGCGCAACCAGCATGCCCCCGCCGGTGGTGGTGATGATCTTATTACCGTTGAACGAGAACGCCCCCGCCTCGCCGAGCGTGCCGGCGGGACGGCCTTTGTAAGTCGCACCCAATGCCTCGGCGGCATCCTCGAGTACTGGAACGCCATATGCGGAGCAGATCTCTAATATGGGATCCATGTCGGCGCACTGTCCGTATAGGTGGACAACGATTACGGCGCGTGGCAGCTTGTTGTTGCGAGCGCCGTCCGCCAGTGCTTCCCTGAGGATATTCGGATCGAGGTTCCATGTAGCGCGATCACTGTCGAGGAAAACAGGCTCCGCTCCGAGGTACCGGACCGGATTGGCCGACGCAGCGAAGGTGAGCGTAGGGCAGAACACGCGGTCGCCCGGCCCAACGTCCAGCAGGCGAAGGCCGAGATGAATGGCCGCCGTTCCGCTCGATAGAGCGACCGCTGGCAGGCCGATGCGCTTCTCGAACTCTTTTTCGAAAGCAGCTATGTTCGGGCCGGCTGTGGACAGCCAGTTGGAGGCAAACGCCTGCCTCACATAGGCCTCTTCGGCCCCGCCCATGTGCGGAACTGACAGATGAATTCTCTTCATCGGAGATCAGCGGAGCGCATCGGGCGGTTGTGGCGTGCGCTCGCAAGCGCCCGCGCGGGCACGCCGGCAACAACCGCGCCCTGGTCCACGGCCCGCAAGACGACCGAACCGGCTCCAACAACGGATTCGGCGCCGATAACCGCACCGGGAAGAATGGACGCGCCAAGGCCCACGTGCGCGCCCTCGCCTACCTGAACGCCTCCCCCGAGCACCGCCCCGGGCGAGATGTGCGCGTGATCCGAGATGAAACAGTCGTGCTCGACCACGCAAGCCGTGTTGATTATGCAGTTGCGGCCTATCACCGCGCCGGAGTTGATTACCGCCTGGGGCATCACCACAGTTCCGCCCCCGACAAACGCGAACGGCGACACCACCGCAGTCGGATGAACAACAACCACCGGTTCGAGCCCGCAGCGCACGGCCGTCGCGAAGCAGCGCGCGCGCTGCGAGTTATCCCCGATAGCGACCATTACTTTCGAGAAGCCGGCGGCAACGGCGTCAGGCACACTGGAACCGCACCCCAACACAGGGTAGCCGCAGACGTTCTCGCGTGTGAGGCCGTCATCTATGAACGCAATGCCGTCAAAAACCCCGGTCGCTATGGCGCAATCCAGCACCACCCGGCCGTGCCCGCCTGCGCCCCAGATGATCAGGTGCGGGCTGCCGTGGCCGGTTCGTTCCCCGAGGTACCCATGAACTCGGGCATGGTCGCATGCCCGCGCTGGGAGACCCCCTCGCGGCGAACAACCTTGAAAACGGTCATGAAGATGATTTTCAGGTCGAGCCATAGGCTCCAGTTGTCGACGTACCAGACGTCAAGTTTGAATTTCTGCTCCCAGGTGAGGCCGTTGCGCCCGTTCACCTGCGCCCAGCCCGTAATGCCGGGCCGGACCTCGTGTCGCCGGCGCTGCTCCGCGGTGTAACGCGCGAGATAACCGGGCAGGAGCGGGCGCGGCCCCACCAACGACATGTCGCCCCTGAGAACATTCCAGAGTTGTGGCAGTTCATCGATACTGGTGGCGCGCAGCAATGCGCCTGTTCGGGTGAGGCGCTCGCCGTCGGCGGAAAAGGCGCCCGTTTCTTTTCCGGCCTCCAACATGGTCCGGAATTTCAGGCACCGGAACGTCCGGCCATCTTTGCCCGTTCGTTCCTGCACAAATATCAGCGGACGGCCCATGGACGCCCACACCGCGACGGCGGCAATAGCCATCAGCGGCGCCGCGACGGCGGCGGCCGCCGCCGCGCCCGCGACATCCATCACGCGCTTAAGCAACTTCGAGAGCCGGTCCATCAGCTTGTGAAATACGGCGCGCGAATGCGCGCGTATCGAACTCGGGCGGCGCCTCGGCGCCGTCGAGAATGTGCCGGTAGATCTGGAAAACCTCCGCCGCAGTCCGCCCGGCATCGAAGACGGTCCGCACGAGCGCACCGCCCGCCCGCGCCAGACGCTTGTGCCGGACCGGATCGGCCAGCACTGAAAGAACCGCCTCCGCGAGCTGTTTGGGGTTGCGCGCATCCACCGTGCAGCCCGTGATGCCGTCCATGACGATCTCGCGCAGGCCGCCTACCCGGGCGGCTATGGTTGGCACTCCGGCAGCAAGCGGCTCTATGACGCCTCCGCAGTTCTCGGATATCGGAACGTGTATGGCGCAGTCGAAATCCGGCCAGACGCGAGCGATACGCTCCGGCTCGACATAGCCCGTCATAATTATCCGGCCCTTGCCTGCCGCTTCGGCGCGCCGCCGGAGCCGGTTCTCGTACCAGCGGCCCGAAGCGAAACTGCTTCCGATGAGCACTCCATACACTTCCCGCCTTTCGCGGATGACCAGGCCGAGCGCATCGATGATATCCTCGTGGCACTTCAACCCGACGCGTTGCCCCAGGTACCATTTGGGCGGGTAGATGTAATTCGCGTTCCCGACCACGGCGGCGTGCTCCGGCAGGCCCAACTCCCGCCGCAGGCTGCCCTGGCGCGCGGGCGCCTGGTTCGGTTGAATACTCCCGTAGTAACTCAGGAATACTCTGCCGGGGTCGAGGCCGCACTGCAAATAGTGCCTCAAGATACACTGGCTCGAAGCGATCCAGAAGTCCCGCGGGCCGGCCGTGGCAAGATCGAGAGCGCGAAACACTGGGTGTTCCAGATGCAGCGGCCCCGGCACCTGGAAAACGCGCGGCACGGGGTGTTTCGGCCCCAGCGCCAGGCGCATGACAATCGCAGGCCCCCAGAAATGACTGTGGATAATATCCGGGGATAAGGCCGAAACCAGGGATCGCGCGCGGCGCAACACCGATGGGAGCAGCCAGGGCGCCCGTACGGGAACGTCGAATGCAGCGACGTGAATCTCAGCGCCGGTGCCTCGCCAGGCCTCCATCATTCTTCCCGAGTCCTTCGGGAGCACGACATGCACTTCGGCGCCGAGCCGGACGAGGTTTGCCGCCTGGCACACGGCCCAGCGCGCGCCATCAGTGGTCTTGACGATGTGGAGCACCCTCATGCGATTCTGCGCTCCGGGGATCCGGCCGCGCCGCCAAGCCAGCATTCCGTGCAGCGGCGGAGATGGGAATACAGAGCCGCGCGCCTCCTCTGCAACGCTTCCGGCCGGTACGCAGCCGCCGCTTTCAGATTTCGTGCCGCCATGCGCTCGCGGCGCGCCGCATCCCGCACGACCTCGCTCATCTTCGCCGCCAGCGCCGCAGCATCGCCCGCCGGAACGGTGTCTTCGGGATCGAGAAGCTCCGGAATGCCCCCGGCTTGCGAACCGATGCACGGAAGCCCCCTCGCCATCGCCTCGACCAGCGCCCGGGGCAGCCCTTCCGTCCGCGATGGGAGCACAAACAGATCGGCCCCATCGAGCACCCCGCGAACCGCATCCGGACCCGGCAACTGACCGGTGAATTCGCACCGCACGCCCTCCGAAGCGGCCTGGCGTTGCAGTGCGGGCCTGAGCCTTCCGCCGCCGACAATCTTAAGAACCAATTGCAGGCCCCGCTTGCGGCAGTCCGCCGCCGCTGCAATAAGGATGTCGACGCCCTTGTAGTTCTGTTCCAGCGACCCGACTGTCGCGATGACATACGGAGCACCGGGCTCACGTCGCTGAGGCCGCGGCGCGTCGGCAAAAGCGGCGGGCCCGAGTTCTATGCTTGAATACACCGTGCTGAGAGCCTCGGGATCAGGCGGGTATTTCAGTTGCAGCGCGCGCTCGGTAACGTAAGCGGCGGAACATGCTGAGCCGCACTGTGCCCGTAAGTGCCGCGTCGCCCACCGGTGCATCATGGGCCGCAGCGGGTGCCTCATGACACCGGCGGCGAACACCAGGTCCGGATCGCCGACGACTTCGACGCCGAACGGCCGCTCGCCTCTTGCTATGCTCCGCCAAACCAGATTGGAGACCGGCGAAGGAACGCGGTAGAGAATCGCGTCGCCCGGCCGCACCGTGCGCCGGACCACCCTCAGAATAGCGGGCGCATTCAGCACGAAACGCGCTGCGCCTGTGTAGTACGGAAGCGCAGCCACGGACACACGAGGCCCGTTCACCAAGCTTCCGGACGCCCGTTCCGCGCCGTCTCTTACCCTGGCAAGAACGGTGACAGAGTCGAACACGTCCAGGTAGCGGCGCCAGAACCTGTAGTCTATGCCGCAGTCCGTCCACACGCTGCCTTCAGCGCCGCGCACAAAGCGCGATTCGGTCGTGACGACGAGCCTCACTGCGCCCTCACACCTACCGGCCGCAACGGATGCGGAACTGCGCGCCAGGGCACAGCATCGTAGTGGCGCACCCGCACGGACCCAATCCAGACGACCAATGCCGGGACCAGTCCGCTTTTGATCGTGTAGAACACCAGATTGTCCGAATCCATAACGAGCAGCCGCAACATGAACGACAGTCCCAGCGGGAGCAGCAGCCAGCGCATGTCGAACGGCGCGAGCCGCGTGCGCATCCAACGCAGGCCCCCGGCAACCAGTCCCAAAACTCCGAAACTGAGCAATCCTCCGGCCGGCCCGAAGTTGAGCATCGCTTCCCCGGCAAGACCGTATACCCGCGACGAGTACCACCCGCTCGGCGCCCATGCTCCCGCCCCGTACTGTATTTCCGTTCCCTCTTTCACTTTTGTGGCCGGGCGTTCCGGCCACAGCACGCTGGGGATGACCAGCGCTGCGGCAGCGGCATAAGTTCTGCCCCAGGCGAGTTCGTAACCTTCGGGGCAGTCCGTAAGGCGATACAAAATGTACGCCTGCACATCGGCCCGGCCGAGGTCGCGAACCAGCAGCGCCCCAAGCGTTCGGCCGCTCCGCTGCTCCAGATATCCGAAATACTCGGGCTGCTCCAGGACGCTCCGAAGATCTTTCCCGGCGCCCTTGTACAGCCCATAGAGATACATGAAAGCGAGGAAACAGATGATGCTGGTGCAGATAAATGTGCGCGGCAGCCGCCGGATGCTGTAGTGCACAATGCTTACCGTCCAGAACATCACCCACATGACATTTCCGCGGCTGCCCCGCAGGCCGCCAAACAGCACCTGCGCGAGAAATACCGCCGCGACAACTCCCGATATGACCGCCACGCCCACCCGGGGTTTGCCCCACCGGCTGACAGCCCACGAAATGGCAAGCAGTATCGGAAGCGATTCGGAGACGGCAAAAACAACGCCCATACCTCTCCACGAGCTGTCCTGCACCAGATACGATTCGACGTAGCCGGACAGCCCGCCGAAGCGCCAGTACACCCACGCCTGAAGACCAACGCTCACCACTGCGGCCCCGCCAAGCGCAAGAAAGAAAGGAGCGCGCCGGAGTCGCCACCGCCCGACTGGCCTGGCTCGCGCGAGACCTCTATGTACGGCGTCGCGCACCCTGGCATATAGCAGCAGCCCAAGGGCATTCATCACAGCCATGCGCGCTATCCATTCGCGCCAGTCCGGGGGCGCAGCCACGCCGGTCATCCAGAGATCGAAGGCGGTGTTCAGCAGCGGCGCGAGGTAATAGAAATGCAAGCCCAGCATACCCACCAGGACCGCCGGGTCGAAAAGATCCAGCCGGCCCGCAAGCCATTTCGAGACTGGGATGCCACATAGTATTCCGCAAAGCGTGACAGGGACCAGCAGCCAATGCCGGCACGCCGGCGCTAATGCGGCCATAGCCGCCGACACGCACGAGCAGAACACGGTCGCCGCGGCCACATTGACTATTCCGTGGCCCGGTTCACCGGCGGTGTGTGGCAGGCTCGCCATCTGCAAGTCAGTAATCGTCTGCTCGGGTCAAAACATTAGGCCGGGCGGCCTCGACCCGAAAGCGGCATCCGAAGCTCGAGTGCAGGGTTCAATAAGAGCCCAGCCGTGAGGAGCACCTGCACCGACGCACCGATCACCAGCGCAACTGCCGCCCCGGGCAGCGCGAACCTGGGGACGAGAAACCAGCACGAGAGCACCATCGAGAACGTCACGCCGATGTACATCAGGAGTTGGGCCCGGAAGGCGCGAAGCGCGGTAAGGCCGCTGTTCAAGAAGGAGGCCGCAGCCGTGATGCCCGACGCAAGCGCAAGCAGCGTGAACGTCTGCTCGTGCGCGACGTACTCGCTCCCGTACACTATGGCCAGCACGGAGCGCCCGAACGCAGCGGCCCCGCCGGCGCACACCGCGGCGATCGCCGCGCCCGCCGACAACAGCAACAGCATCAGCCGCCGGAAAGCGGCGCGATTCGAACGCGCCGCGTACGCCGCCAGCCTGGGCGTGCTCGCCTGCGCCAGCGCCGTTACCACCAGCGACGTCGCTGTGAACAGGTATGAGAGCGCGGCAAACACTCCCAACGCCGATTCTCCCCAGTACTCCTGGATAGCGTACTTGGGAATGTTCACCGTCAGCGAGCACAGCATCCCGGAAAGTCCGAGCGGCGCGGCAGTGATGATTATTGAGCGCAAGGCCCGTCTCGAAACGGCCGGCCTGATAGACACTATGCTCACCCCGGCTTGCAGCTTCGCGGCACGCAGGTCGTGGGCCACCAGCACCAATCCCCAGCAAACGGCCACTGCCGCTGCTGCCGGTCCGAGTTCGTGCAGTTGACGGTACACCAGCCACAACACAAACACGGACGCCAGCCCTCGAAGGCACAGCGACCGCGCCACAACCCACATGGCCTCATGTCGTTGAAGCAAGCCGTAAGTGATATCCGAGAGACTCTCGAATGCCTTGGCGGCCGCGAGGAAGACAGCGCACCGAAACGCCTCCTGCGGCAGCCAAACGTACGCGACAGCCGTGCTCACCCCAAAGGCGCAGACGCATGTCACCCCACGCGCCCCCAGGTACTCGCCGAAGCAGCGGACGCTGTGCACGTCCGTGATCAGCAACGCGCGCAGTTGCAGGTTCGCCAGCATGAACACCGGCGCGGTAATCGAGAACCCCAGCGCGAACCTGCCGACCTCGTCCGCCGTGCCCAACCTGGCCAGAACGAACAGCATGGCCCACTGTGAACCCGCGTAAACGGCGTTCCCCAGAAATGCCCATCCGAACTGCTTTTGCAGCGGCGGGCGTCGTACGGTGTCCGCCGCCGTGACCCCCGCGCCGCACGGCGGCCGGCTGCCATCGTCCGGCCTGCACGCCCGCCTCGGCGCCTGCACTCTCCCGGCCGTCGCTCGCATGCATCTGCGTGCTGCTACGCAGCCCCGTTGCCGAACCGCGGCCTGCCGCCTTGCGCCCGGCTCATACGGCAGTGGTTCCCACTTCGGTCTCCGCGCGCCTGGACCGGTAGTGCTTGTAATACTTGCCGTACGAGTAGTTGTGGTAGCCGTCGCTCAGGTCGCACGTCATCTCGTTGAGGACCAGGCCGACGATATTCGCGTGCAGCCGCTTCAGCATGTTTACCACCGACGCCACCGCCTTGCGGCTGGTCTTCCCCGCCAGGCTGACGATAACCACTCCGTCCACCAGCGTCGCTATCTGCAAGGGCTCCGCGAAACCCAGCAGCGGCGGGGCGTCTATGATCACCAGATCGTATTCGCTCACTGCCTGCTCGAGTATCTGCGGCAGGCCGCGGCCAATCAGGTCGACTGCGCGGCGCGACGACGGCCCCGCCGCCAAGATGTCCAGATCCGGCGCCCCCTCCAACTGAATGAGCTTGTCCCGCCACAGGAGTCCCTCGTACAACGCCGCCGCCAGACCGGAATCCGGATTCACCCCGAGCGCGTTCTGAACCGACGGGCGGCGCAGATCGGCGTCGATCAGCAGGGTCTTGTGGCTCTGTTGTGCATGAGCCAGCGCCAGGTGGATAGCCGTGGTGGTCTTCCCTTCCCCCGGAGTCGCGCTGGTCAGAAGAATGGACTTCAACGGCTGGTCGAACTGCCCCAGAAGAATCGCGTTGCGAAGCGTCCGGACGGCTTCCTCAAAGCCCGTTACACTGTGGTCGTCCGGGCGGAAGAGCGGTATCAGCGCACGGCTCTCGCCTTTGCGCACGGCCGGCAGCCGCCCGCGCCACGACTTGACCAGCGGCAGGCTGCCTATAACCTCCGTGTTCAATGTGCGCCTCACCTGCTCGGCGTCGCGGACGGTGTTGTCCGCGACGTCTGAAATCAGCGCCGCTCCTATCGCCGTCATGCTCGAGAGCAGAAACGCGAGCGCGAGATTCAGCGGGATATTCGGAAACACCGGCTTGAGCGCCGGGCGGGCTGAGTCCGCCAGACGGATGGCGCTGTTTTGGAATCCCGCATTGATACCCGCCTCTTTGATCCTTGTCACCAGTTCCTCATAGAGCTTCTTGTCCGCTTCGGCCTCCTGCTTGAGTGAGCGGTACTCGAACGATCGGGCGTTCAGCCGGTCGAACTCCGCCTTCGCCGTTGCCACCGCTTTCTGCAACATCTGTTCGCGGCGGGCGGCTTCCTGGTACTCGATCTCCACACGGCGCGCCACGCTCTCGAGTGTCTGGTCGAACTGCGCCCGCACCTGCGCAAGCTGGGTCTGGACTTTGCGGTACTCGGGGTGGTTTGCGCCGTACTGCGCCTGCACCTGAGCGAATCTCTCCTCCAACGCATCCAGCCGCTCGGATAAAGGCTTCAATGCATCGGACTGCGTCGAAACCTGGGCCGCTTCGCGCGAGCCCGTGCGGATCAGATCGAAAGCCGCCTGCTTGCGCATGCGGTCCGCCTGGGCGTTGGTGTATTCGGTGTTTAGCTGAAGCAGGCGGGCAGAGAGAATGCTGGTCTTCTCCTCAGGGTTGATCACGTTCAGCTCGCGCTCGAACCGCGCCAGCGCCGCGCCTGAACGCTCCATTTTTGCCTTTAGCTCCTCGAGCTGCTTCTCCATGAACGCGGACAGGCCGGCCGAAGCCCGGTAGCGGATGTCATACGTGTGCTCGATGTAAGATTGCGCGATCGCGTTCGCGACATCCGACGCCAGGCGCGGATCCGGAGACCGGTAGCTGATCAACAGCAAATATGTGTTAGGCGGGCGCGCGATCTTCAGGTTCTTCAACCTGATCGGCGCGTCCGACGCTTCGGCTTCACGCGCCGAGTCCCAGTCGTCACCCTTCAATCTGTAGCGCTCCACCACCGGTCTGAGAACCGAATCCGACTGCACCAGTCTGACCTGCGTCGCAAGGAACTGGTCGGCGTCATTGAGAGTGTTCTGCGACGCTTCCTGACCGAGGATTCCGGCCGGCGCCCGCCTGTCGATGTCCACCGTTGCCGTGGATTCGTAGATCGGCGTCAAGCGCGCCGATACGATGAAGGTCGCAATGACGCACGTGAGGACAAACCCCGCAATCTTCCAGCAGTGACGCCTCAGAAGCCAAAGATAATGCGCCAGCGGAAGCCCCGGCTCTGCAATGTCCATATCCGCTCCGGGCCAGGCGTTGGGCCAGGCGCCTGGTCCGGCGGGTGAGGTGTATGGCACAACCACCACGCCATGCTTTTCGTTGGGCGGACTCAATAGATGTCCCATTCTGTTTACCTGAAGCTGCTGTAAATCAGGACGCCCGAAAGCGTCGCCGTCGCAAACCCCGCCACCTTCGCGAGCGCCGTCATCGACGCGCGCCTGCCGCTGTTGTCGGGAATGTAGAGGACATCGTCGGCAAAAAGCGGAACGTCCGGCGCCTTGCGCGCTAATATCTTCTTGAGCTCGACGGGGATCTCGCCGGCCTCTCCCGTGACATCGTTCCGCCGGATTACATAAGCCTGCTTAGACGCGAACGGCGTCAATCCTTCGGCCAGCGCCAGAGCCTTCAGAACGGATGTTTCCGAGCCGTCCCCGGCCCTGAACGCACCCGGCTTCCTGACGTTCCCGACTACGAATATCCTGCCCGCTTCGGGCACGCGGATCTCCTCACCGCCAGTCAGCGTGAGATTGACCTCCGGATCCGCGGCGTCTATTAGCGCCCTTACCGCAATTCTGCGGGTCAGGGTTTCCGCGGCGCCGCTTCCGGCCGGCTTTCTCTTCGTGACCAGAATGTACGAACCCGCTTCGGGCGTAACCCCACCAGCGCGCGCAAGCGCTTCAAGCAGCGTCACCGTGCCGATCGCCTGGAAAGTGACCGGATTCTTTACGGCGCCAGCCACGCTGATCGGCCGGCTCTGATATTCGACAACCGTCACCGTCACAACAGGGTCCACCAGGATCTGCTCCGCTTTCAGCGCCTCCGCGATGCGCGCCTCGAGTTCCGACGGCAGCAACCCATTAGCCTCTATCGTGTGGCTCAGCATAGGCAGCCGCAGTGCCCCATCGGCGCCGATCCGAACGGTCCGGGTCAGAGCCGGTTCGTCATATACCGAGACAGCCACGAGGTCGTTAGGGCCGATCTCCTGCGCCGGCAGATTCGCTTCCGGCTCGCTTGTTTGCGCCCACAGCGGCCGTCCGGAGATCAGGATCAAGAGCAGGAATACGGCAGGCGTAAACGTCCGGGCAATAGGCAGCTTTGAAAACGAAGCACTTCTGAAACCCATACCATCTCCTATGCCGTCCTCACAGCGCTTCCGGTCGCGAGCCGGCTTAGCCGGCTTCGGTGTGCCACAGCGATCGCACACCCCAGCCACCGGGCTTGCGATGGGAAGCGCTTGATCTGCATCCGCACAGATCATCGGCGCCCAGGCCGGCATGCTTTAGTACCGCAGTCCTAGAGAATTCCGGAAATGCGCCGGGCCTGCGCCGGCGGCTTCCTCGCCGCCGGAGGGTTTTCCGGCCGGCGATTCCCTCAGCGCCGGCCCTCTAGCCGCCTCGCCTCGGGCGTCCCCTGCGCGGCCGATCGAGCCTTTACGGGCGCTCTGAACAGAACCTGGGAACCGGAAGCCCCCTGCCTGGCCTGAAACCGCGAGCTGCCCGATGGAGCGCCACCGCCTGTCTAAAACATTCGCCCCTGCCGATAAGCAGGAAGATGGTACACGCTGAGAAGAGGCATGTTTCGACTGAAGAACTGGAATTATATTCGCTGAACCGGCTCCAGGAACCGGCGTTGGGCCGCGTTGAGGAGCATCTGCTCATTTGCGAGCAATGCCGCAAGCGGCTGGAAAAGGAAGACAGGTTTTCGAACGCCGCGCGCTCGGCCCTGAAACAGCTCAAGGATTGCGGCGGCTGCATCGGCGGCTGAGGGCCCGGCGCCTACTTCTGCGGCGGCGCCTCCGTGGTCTTGTCCTCCGGCAACGGGTCCGGCGTATCGGGCGACTCGTCGAACTTCAGCACCGCGTCCGCGGAGAACTTCCGGTACATGCGGAACTCCACGTCGTTTTTGACCAGCATCCGGCCCTCGCGCATCCGCACGACGGCCTTCATCGGCAGCAGATGGGACTGGTCGCCGATGGTGGCGTAGTCGTAGTCCAGCACGGTCCCGGCCTTCTGCACCGGGAACGAGGGCGGCAGCTCCGCCTCGAACGTGATGCGCACGATCATGTTCGTGTCGTTGTCGATGTAAACCAGGCCGTGATACCCCGGGACAATATCCTCCGTGCGCTGGTAGCTCACGTGCCACTTCGAGCGCGCCTTCGCGACCCGATAGTTGTACACCTGAGCGCGCCTGCCGCGCAGGGTCGCCCAGCGCTCCCAAGCGAAAGCGGCTGCCGTATCCGGGTCGAACAGCTCTCGCATCATGCTGCCGAATTCGCCTGTCGACACCGCGCCCTCGAGCGAGTTCATATCCGTGTTCGCCGGGCGGTTGTTTATGAGCACGATCTTGTAGTCTTCGTGATTGTCCGTGTAGCTCAGCCGCGCCGTCAGCGTGTCGGCCAGGTGCCAGAACTCCATGCCGGAGGGGTCGAAGTACCGCCGGGTCACCTGCGTGCACAGAAAATCCGGCAACTGCTTCGTGTAGGCGAGCGCGTACTCGCGGGCGCTCTCGATCACCTTTTTCTGCTCGGCGGCGCTTGGCGGCGGAATGACAACCGGGGCGCGCTCCACCGTCACGGCTCCGGGCTTAGGCAACCCTTTCGACGCCTGCGCAAGCCCGTTCAGCGCCTCCACCGTTTTCGGACCCGCGCCGATCCGCTGAAGCTCCTCCACCACCCCTGGCTCCAGGCACTCGGAGAGCTTCAATTTCCCGACATAGCGGGCAACTTCCTTGTCCTGCTGTTTCAACTCGATTGACGAGCGTATGAAGTCGACAAGTTGCGCAACGGTCAATCCACTTTGCGCAAGTATTGGAAGAGCCGCCCCTAAAACCAGGAGCGCGAGTCTGCGGCCCATAAAAATCATTCTCTCATGCACTGCCCGGCGCCCTTCCGGCAGCGGACCCGCCCCATTTTCGAAACGCAACGGGCTGCGGCCCGGCGCCAGTATCTGGTACGGCGCTGCGCGTCCTGCGGTTGCACGCCTGAGGAGCCCGCAGGCACCGGCGCGCTATTCCGGGCGCGCGCCGGCGCCGGCGGCTTCTTCCTGCTTGGGCAGCAACGCGCAGATCTCGTCCAGCAGCCGCGCGGTCGCCTTCTCGGTGGTATAGTTCCGCATCACTTTTTCGCGGCCGAGTCTCCCCCGCTCCCTCCAGACGTCCGGCTCGCTGCAAAAACGTTCCATCGCCGCTTGCAGCGCTTCCAGATTCGGGGGCTCGGGGTTCGTGCATACCCTCCACAAATCGTGCGCGGACATGCCATACACGTCGCCGCACGCCCATGGGATCAGCAGCCCGATGTCGTCGTTCTCGATCACTTCCGGTGCGCCGCCGACGGCCGTCATTATCATCGGCAGGCCGAACAGCATGGCCTCGTTCATGGCCAGGCTCCAGCCCTCCGTTATCGACGGCAGCACGAATGCATCGGCCAGGCGGTAATAGTCCACTATGGCGTCCGTCGCGCCGCACATGAGCACGCGGTCCGAAAGCCGGAGCTTTCGTATGTGACGCTTTACACATTCCGTGTACGGCCGGTCTTCTTCCGGCCCCACGAGCAACAACCGCGCCCTAGGAAACCGGCGGGCAATGCGCGCCATGGCGGAAACGGTGTGCACCTGGGCTTTTGTGCCGAAAAGCGTCGCAACCTGAAGAAACACGTAGGCGTCCTCGTCGAGACCCAGGCTTGCGCGCGTAATGCGCGGGGGACGGCGGGCCGCCTCCAGCAGGCGCGCGGCGTTGATTCCGTTCGGGATCGAAACGATGCGCTCCCCGTCGATTCCGTATTTCCAGATCGAGTAGCCCCGCGCCCACTCCGAGACCGCTATGTACTTCGTAACGTGAACGGAGTTCGCGCGAATCGCCTCGTCGCGCTCGCGATCCGCCCAGATGTAGGCGGCGTGAATCATATCCACCACCGGAATTTTGCGGGCCGCCGCAACCGGGGCTCCAAGAGTGGAGTAGTGGCTCACGACAAGATCGGGCGCCTCGACATTCAAAATCTGCGCGAAGGCCTGCCTGTCGGGAACGGGGGAGTACACCGGCAGGCCCGCCGCACGGCATTCCTGGCCGATGCAGCCGTCCCGCTCGGTCACCGCGATCACCACCCGCACGCCCCTCGATCGCAGCGCGAGAGACATGTCCGCCACCATGCGCTCAAGCCCGCCGCGGTCGAGCGTGCGCGTTTCGATCAGTACAACCGGCCCGGCACTCTCCGTATGCCGCGGCCGGCTGGCGCCGCGCGGGCCGGAAGCGCCGCACAGGCGGCTGTTCGCGGCCGCCGTCACGGTTCGCGCCGCTCCCTCAGCCGAGCCGTAACGCAGATAGGCGTCCGCCGCCGCCGGGTCGGCCGCTATGCGCATGGCTTCGTCAAGGCAGGCGCCGAACTCCTCGCGGCTGCACATCAACAGGTTGGGCGCGTCCTCGAACCCGGCATCCGCAATGCCGCGGGTGGCAAGAACAGGCCGGCCGGACGCGAGATACACCGAGAGCGTTTCCTTGATCGCCCGCGCCAGTCCGGCGCCGCTGCGGAACGGGGCCATGAGAAGCGCGGCGCGAGAGAGGTAAAGGGGCCACTCCGAAGGCGGCCTTGCGCCCGCCCAGTAGACATTGCCGGCGCCGGAGCAGTAGTTACGCGGATTCACGCTGCCGTCGCCTGTGTCCACGAAGACGAACAGTTTGTCCCGATGCCGCCGCATGGCCGCTGCCGCGGCCTCGAAATCGAGCGCCGTCTCGCTCACCGGGCCAAGGAACATCACGACGGGCGCGCCAGTTTCGGGAAACCCGTCCGGCACGCGCCTGCCGCCGCGCGCCTCTCGCGCCAGCGCGATCAGCGAAGGCAGCCCGATGCCGGCCGGAATGAATAGCGACCAGTTTCGCGCAAATCGTTCCGGCAGCCGCGGCGGTATGCCCGCCGATCCGCACAACAGCCATAGAGGCTTTTCCGCGGGGAACGGCTCCAGCCTCGAAACAGCATCCGTTCCCTCCCCCAGCCAGTCGCAGTACAGAACCGGCGCCGGATCCCACGCGCGGGCGAGCCCCGCAAGCACGCCGCCGTTTCCGGAAAGATTGAGAACGATTGCTTTCGAATCGCCGGCCCTGTCCGCGAACAGCCGCGCCAGTTCGCCGACATCGTCCGGATCACAGATAATACTGGCGAGCCCGGCGGCTTCCGGCGGCGCTGCGGCGGGCCCGGCGATGGCCGTAGCGTGGCCCAGCGCGCGAAAAGACGACGCGAGTTCGAGCGCGTTTTCCGGAGCCATCGCGCCACTGCCGCCGCCGGTCAGGATAAACACGGCGAACGGCTGCGCGTAGCGCGCCGCGCGCTCGCGGTGCAGTTCGATGAGCAGCTCCGCGTTGCCGCGAATTTCCGAGGCCCTCCTGCCGCTGAGCGTGTCCGCGTGCACGCGATACCGGTACAGGCACTCGTCGCTGTCGACGTGAACGATGGACCCCAGTTCATTCATCCGCAGCCAGTAATCGTAATCCTCCGTGCCCAACAGCGAATGATCGTACTCCCCGACTATCTGTGCGATGCGCCGGCGGTACAGGAAACAGGCGCCGATAAAGTTGTCGTTTACCCGGCCGAGCCCTTCGGTCGAGCGCGGCAACCGCAGCTTGTGGGGGGCGCCCGGGACCTGGCCCGCAACGCGATACTCGGAATCTCGCAGCGGAGCGCCGTTGCCGTCCATCAGTTCCATGTCGCCGTACGTCATGTCGATTTCCGGGCGGCGCAGGAGGAAATCAAGCAGGGTCGCAAGCATGTGCGGATACATGGCGTTATCCGCAGAGGTCCAGGTGAGGAACTCGCCTCGCGCCCGGCGGAAGCCCTCGTTCAGCGTTCGAGCAATGCCGCTATGTTCCTTGCGGACGTATTGCAGCCTGGAATCGCCGAAGCGCGCCAGCACGCCGCGGAGATCTTCCGTCGAACCGTCGTCCACTACGATCAATTCCAGGTTTGGGTACCACTGGTCGAGCACGCTGGCAACCGATTCCGCCAGGAAGCGCGCATGATTCCAGACTGGCAAGACCACGCTCACCAGCGGATGCCGGAGAAGCTTGGGCATCCCCATCCTCGCCTGTTGCGGCGCCGCGGGCAACCCAGCCGGTTCGCCGGCGTCAAACTCGCGTTTCCCTTGTGGAAACAGCCGCCGGTAGAACTTCAGGTAAGCCGGCCTGACCGCCGCGCGCGCCGCTTCGGGCGTGAGCGCCTGTACCGCGTCCAGCACGCCGTGGAGGCTCCGCCGCAAACGTCCGCTCAGCGTCAAACTCCGGATTTGCTGATTCAGCACGCGCGTGCGCGCCCACGTGCGGTCCAGTTCGGCCCGAAGCCTCTGCTCGCGCTCCCATTGACGGGCCGCCTGCGCCTCGAGTTGCGCCACCCTCTCTCGCAAAGCGCAGGACTCATCGCCGGCGCGAAGCTCCTCCAGGCGCCGCTCCAGCTCGGATGCGCGCGCCGCGCGAGCGAACAGATCTCTGGCGATGTCCTGCGCGGCGGCAAGCGCGCCGCCCACTGCTTCCGGGAACAGCGTCGTGACGTATCTGAGCGCTTCGGCGCGCGATGCATCCATCAGCCCGGAATCCATGCTCATATTGGCCCCGTGAAGACGGTGGAAGGCGCCCGTGAAATCCAGGTAGCGCGCGCGGTAACCCGCGGCGGCGATCCGAAGCCACAGGTCGTAATCGTCGCAGCCGGTGAGCTCCGGCGCCTCACGGAACAGCCCCACGGTCTCCAGCACCTCCCGGCGCACCATGAAGACGTGAGGTGGAGCGAATCCGCCGGCCAGCAGCACCGGCAGAAGGTCGCCCGAGAACCGCTGTAGAACCGGCCGCACCGAATAGTCGCCTACAGGGTTCCCTGCGGCGTCCACCTCGCAGACATCGCAGAAACACCACGCGCACGAACCGTCGGCATCGAGCGCAGCCGCCTGCCGCGCGAGTTTTTCCGGCGACAAGTAGTCGTCGCCATCGAGGAAGTTGATGTACCGCCCCGTGCTGGCGCGGAACCCGGCGTTGCGCGCCGCGGCCGCGCCGCCGTTCTTCTGCCGGACAGATCGGATACGCGGATCCCGGAAGGAAGCTATCACAGCCGGCGTGCCGTCCGCCGAGCCGTCGTCCACGACAATCAGCTCGAGGTCCGAAAATGTCTGCGCGAGCACGCTCCTGATCGCGTCCGCGACATAGCCGGCCTGGTTATAGCAGGCGATGATTACGCTGACCTTGGGCAGCACGGCCCCGGCCTCATGATTGGAATGCGCGCCGCCAGGGGCCGCCACGGATACTCCCTCCCGAGTGCCCGCGCAAACCGCGAGCGAGATGGCCAAATTACCACATAAGCGGCAGCGAAAGCACCAAAGCGCCGGCGCCGATGCGGATCAATCCGCAAGCGGCAGCAATACCTTGAACGCGCTACCCGCGCCCAGCGCCGTCTGCACCCCCACGGCGCCGCCGTAGCTTCGGACGATGCCATGCACGGCAGCCAGCCCCAGCCCCCGGCCGAGCGCTTTGGTTGTGAAGAACGGCTCGAACACGCGGGAGACGGTATTCTCGTCCATGCCCGAACCAGTGTCGCGAACCTCCAGACAGCCGTACGTTCCCGGCGCAAGTTCGTAGCCGGCGTATGCGGGAGCTGTGCTCCCGGGAACAGTCTCCGTGCCGGTGCGCACGCGTATCTCGCCGCTGTTGCCAGGGCCGATGGCTTCGATGGCGTTCTCCACCAGGTTCATCAGTACCTGCTGGAACTGCACCGGGTCGCCTGCGATGTGGGCCCCGTTCGGAGAGGTTTCGATCGAGATGCGGATGTTCTGGGGCGCCGCCGCCAGTATCAGCTCGGCATTTCCCCGGACGAACTCGGCCAGGTCGATCCGCTCGGAAACGAAGCGCCCTTTGCCCGAAAGCCCTAACAACTGCCGCACCAGTTTCGCCGCGCGTTCGCTCGCTTCGATAACCATTCTGAGCAGCGGCCGCGCTTTGTGGTCCTCTGGAAGGGTGGACGAGGCGAGGTCGGCAAATCCGGTCACTTGCAAGAGCAGATTATTGAACTGGTGTGCGATGCCGGCCGCCAGCCTCCCGACGCTCTGCATGCGCTCGGATTCCTGAATGTGAGCGTTCAGCGTCTCGCGCTCGGTTACGTCGCGCAGAATGAGCACTACTCCGCTGGCGCGCCCCCGCGCGCTGATAAGTGCGGACGCTTCCTCCACCAGCACTTCCTTACCGGATCGCTGTATCAGCAGCTTCGGCCGCCAGGGCTCCCCCGGAGTTTCGCCGCGCAGCACGGCCAAGGCGGCCGGCTCGAGCGCGGCGCGCGTCTGGCGGTCGCGCAGCACCACGATGCCGCCAAGGAGGGAGCCGCGGGCGCTCCGCTCGCGCCATCCCGTAAGCGCTTCCGCCGCAGGGTTCATGGCCTCAATCACTCCTCTGCCATCCGTGATGATGACCGCCTCGTCGATGCTCCTGAACGTGGCGGCGAGCAGATCGCGCACCGCGGCGAGCCGCTTCACGTACAGCACAAGAAGGCTGGAAATGGCGAAGAACCCGGCCAGCTCCAATATTATGTGGAAGTGCTCGCGGTGCAGCGCGTGCGGCGGCGGCAAGAAGAAGTAAAGTATTGCGAGGCTGCAAGAAACCACGGCGATGAGGCCCGAAAGCGGCCCGCCCAGCCACAGGCTTGCCACCACCGCCGCGAAGAACGGCACCTCGATGGCGACAACACTGCCCAGGCTGTGTGCCGCAAAGAGCGCCGCCGCAGCAAGCGCAAGCGGCACAACGACTTCCCAGGCTCTGGACCTGCGGAAGTTGCTCATCAGTACAGAACCACTCGCTTGCTTAACAGCTTAGCAGGACACCAGAGTGCAATCAGCCGTGGCGGGCGCTCTACTGCGCTGCGGACGTGAAGCACGCGAGCGACCGCAGCGTCGCCAGCGCCGCTCCGGAATCGATCGCATCCGCAGCCAGCTCGGCCCCCTCTTTGAAGTCCGCCGCCCTTCCTGCCGCAACCAGAGCCGCCGACGCATTCATCAGCACCACATTGCGCCGGGCGCCGAGTTCGCCGTTCAGGATGCGCGTCGCGATGGCCGTGTTCTGCTCCGGTGTGCCGCCAACCATGGCCTCCGGCGGCGCCGTGTCGAATCCGAAATCCGCCGGCGAGACTGTGCGGCGGAACACCCGCCCGTGGCAGACGTCGAACAGGGTCGTCTCGCCGCTGATCGTGATCTCGTCCAGCCCGTCGCACCCGTGTACCACGAACCCGCGCTGAAGGCCCAGTTCAGCAAGCGCCTCTGCGATGAGCAGCGCCGCATCCACCGATGGCGCGCCGACTACCTGCGCCGTGGCGCCAGCAGGGTTCGTCAGCGGTCCCAGCAGATTGAACACCGTGCGCATGTGCAACTCGGCGCGGGCTGGCTGTGCGTGTTTCATGGCCGGGTGGAAAGCCGGGGCGAACAGGAACGCTATACCCACTTTTTCGATTGCGCGCGCGGCGGTGGCGGCGTCCACGGACACCTTCACCCCCAGCCTCTCCAGCAAATCCGCGCTGCCGCAGCGGCTCGAGATGGACCTGTTCCCGTGCTTTGCCACGCGCGCGCCCGCCGCAGCAACCGCAAAGGCGGCAATCGTGGATATATTGAACGTGCCCGCCCCGTCGCCGCCTGTGCCGCAGGTGTCCACAAGCGCCTCGCCCTCGAGCCGCGGGCGCACCCGGGTGCAATAATCCCGCATCGCGCGGGCAAAACCGAGTATCTCCCGGGCCGTCTCGCCTTTCATCCTCAGCGCCACCAGAAATGCCGTAATGAGGGATATCGAGGCCTCTCCGCGCAGAATTATCGCCATCGCTTCGTAGGCATCGCCGGCCGGGAGGTCCTCGCGGCCTACGACGCGATGCAGGTAGGGCGTAAGCGGCATGATATAGTGGAGCGGGAAGTCCGCCGGCTTCTCAGCATCCTAACATATCCCGGCCAGGGAACCCTCCCCGGCGCCTCCCGGCCGGCAGCCGATGACAGCAGCCTACGAATCAAAAACGCGCCGCAGGGCGCCCTCGTATTCCGTCTATCGAAATGAAAATCCACGAATATCAAGCCAAAGGCATTCTTGCCCGCTATGGCGTGCCGGTTCCGCGCGGCCAGGTGGCGGGCACGGCCCCGGAGGCCGAAGCGGCGGCGAATGACATCGCCGCACCGGTCGTCATCAAGGCCCAGATACACGCGGGCGGCCGCGGCAAAGGCGGCGGCGTAAAGATAGCGAAGGATCCCGCCGAAGCCGCAGCCATCGCGCGCGACATGATCGGCATGCGCCTCGTCACGCACCAGACAGGCCCCGAGGGCCGCATCGTTCGAAAAGTGCTCGTTGAAGAGACTCTGCCCATCGAGCGCGAGCTCTACCTCGGCATTGTCCTCGACCGCACCCAGGCCAAGCCCGTCTTCATGGCCTCCGCAGCAGGGGGCATGGAGATAGAAGAAGTCGCCGCGCGCAGCCCCGAACTTATCCTCAAGGAAGCGTTCGAGCCGGATGCCGGTCTGGCGCCGTTCCAGGCCCGCAAGCTCGCGTTCGGAATGGGCGTTCCGGCCGCATCGGTTTCGGGCGCGGCCTCCGCGATGATGGCCCTCGCCCGCGCATATTCCGGCGTCGATGCATCACTAGCCGAAATCAACCCGTTCGTGTTGACCAGGGACGGCCGCGCCATCGCGCTCGACGCCAAGATCAACCTCGACGACAACGCGCTCTGGCGCCACAAAGATCTGCTCGAGCTTCGCGACCTCAACGAAGAGGACCCGCTCGAGACCGAGGCCTCCAAGTACGGCCTGAACTATATCAAGCTCGACGGCAACGTCGCCTGCATGGTCAACGGCGCCGGTCTCGCGATGGCCACCATGGACATCATCAAGTACGCCGGCGGCAACCCGGCCAACTTCCTCGATGTCGGCGGCGGCGCGAGCGCCGAGCAGATCCGGAACGCATTCCACATTCTGCTGTCCGACGCTGCGGTTAAGGCCGTGCTCATTAACATCTTCGGCGGCATTCTGCGCTGCGACACGCTGGCCACCGGCGTCGTCGAGGCCGCCCGCGAGCTGAAAGTGAAGGTGCCGATAGTCGTGCGCATGGAAGGCACAAACGTCGAGACCGGCCGGAAGATCCTCCGGGAATCCGGCCTGAACTTCACAGTTGCCGAAGGCATGAAAGATGCCGCGGAGAAAGTGGTGAGGCTGGCCCAATGAGCGTACTACTCGACAAGAACACGCGTTTGATCGTACAGGGATTCACGGGCAGGGAGGCCACCTTCCACGCGGAGCAGTGCATCGCCTACGGCACGCAGGTGGTCGGCGGCGTCGTCCCCGGCAAGGGCGGGCAGAAGCACCTGGACCGGCCCGTATTCAACACCGTGCGCGAGGCCGTGAACGCCACCGGCGCCAACGCGAGCATTATATTCGTCCCGCCGGCGTTCGCCGCGGACGCCATCATGGAAGCGGCCGACGCCGACATTCCGCTCGTTATCGCCATCACTGAAGGCATCCCCGCGCTCGACATGGTGCGCGCCTGGCGGTTCATGCAGGGCCACAAGACACGCCTTATCGGTCCTAACTGCCCCGGCATCATCTCGCCCGGCAAGGCCAAGGCTGGCATCATGCCGGCGCAGATACACAAGGAGGGGCACGTGGGTGTGGTTTCCCGCTCCGGCACCCTGACCTACGAGGCGGTGGATCAGTTGACCCGCCGCGGTATAGGCCAGTCCACCTGCATCGGAATAGGCGGCGATCCGGTGATCGGAACTACGTTCCTCGACGCACTCAGGCTGTTCAACGAGGACCCCGACACGCACGCCATCGTCATGATCGGTGAGATCGGCGGAAACGCCGAGGAGTTGGCGGCGGCTTATATCAAGGAAAATGTGAGGAAGCCCGTGGTTAGCTTTATCGCGGGGCAGACTGCGCCTCCGGGCCGGCGCATGGGACACGCGGGAGCCATCATCTCCGGCGGAACCGGAAAGGCCGCGGACAAGATTAGAGCCCTCGAAGCGGCGGGAGTGGCCGTGTGCGCCTCGCCCGCCGACATCGGCGACAGGGTGCAGGAGGTCATTAAGTGATAGAACGCACGCTGGGCATTATCAAGCCCGACGCTGTGGCGGCCGGCCATGCCGGCGAGATCCTCGCCACCATCGAGGAGAACGGCTTCCGGCTGGTGGCCATGAGGACGGCGAGACTCGACAAGCGGCAGGCGGAGGCCTTTTACGGTGTTCACCGCGGAAAGCCGTTTTTCGACAGCCTGGTCAGCTTCATGACCGAGGGCCAGATTATCGTGCTGGCGCTCGAACGCGAGGACGCCATTCGCAAGTGGCGTGAAGTGATGGGAGCGACAAACCCGGCTAATGCCGCCGAGGGGACGATCCGGAAGCGCTTCGGCGGCAGCATCGAGCGGAACGCCGTACACGGTTCGGATGCTCCGGAAACGGCGCAGTTCGAGCTGGGGTTCATGTTCGCCGGCATGGATCTCGTGTAAAATAATAAAGATAGCGCCTGCCGGACGGGCAGTCGCCCCTTTGGGGAGGAAAGTCCGGTCTCCACAGGGCAGCGTGCCGGCTAACGGCCGGGGGGCCAGGATCAAAGCCTGGTTCACGGAAAGTGCCACAGAAAACGTACCGCCCCGCTCGCGGGGTAAGGGTGAAAAGGTGCGGTAAGAGCGCACCGCGGCCGGAGCAATCCGGCCGGCAGGGTAAACCCCACGTGGAGCAAGACCAAATAGGAGGGAAGGAGCGGCCCGCTCCGCCAGACCCTCGGGTAGGTCGCTCGAGCCCGGCAGCAATGCCGGGCCTAGATGAATGACTGCCGCCCGCAAGGGTACAGAAACCGGCTTACAGGCCGGCAGGAGCTATCCCATTCCATAGAAACCGGCTCTGGCCGGCTCGCGTCCAACCGGCTCGAGTACCACTGGCGGTCAGAGCCACGTCACATTCCGCAGGCAGTTGCGGCCAACAGGCATCGGGCGCGGTGCGGCGCAAGATCCAAAGTTGTTTATACTGGGTGTTCGGTTTTCAGCACAGTATGAGGCATTTAGCGGTTCTACTCATGGCCGCCACGAGCGTTTTCGCGGCCGATTTCCACACTGGTCAGGCGGCCCGGATGATTATCGGCCAGCCTACGTTTACAGCCCAGCACTATGACACGTCGGAGTCCATGCCGACTCCGCCCGAGAAAATTCTCGGAGCCGTTGGCGGGGTAGCTTACGGGGGCGGCGTGCTGGCAGTCGCCGACGCCAACCGCCTCGGCGCGATGGTGATGTATCCACGTGTCCTGCTCTACAAGGACGTGGCGCAGTGGCCCACACCGACTCAGGAGATCCCGTTTGTCGATGGGACGCGGTGCGCGATTTGCGTCGGCACGGCAAGCGTCATTCTCGGCCAGGTCGAGACCATCGACAATAAGCAGCAGTACACCATCGGGCTCTCAGACAAAGCATTCCGCCTTCCTACGGCCGTCGCCACCGACGGCACGCACCTGGTGGTGGCCGACACAGACAACAATCGTGTCCTTATCTGGAACACTCTCCCGACGTCGGCCGGCCAGCCGGCGGATGTCGTCCTCGGCCAGCCCGATTTCAACAGCAACTGCCCCAACGCGATCGGCCCACGGAACAGCGCGGGAGTGTGCGAAGGCGACGTAAACGTACCCAGCGCCAGGTCGCTGCGCGCGCCACAGGGCGTCTGGATTTCCGGCAACAAGCTGTTCGTCGCCGACGAGCAGAACAACAGGATTCTCATCTGGAACGAGATTCCGACGCAGAACTTTGCGGAAGCCAATCTCGTTCTCGGCGCTCCGGATTTCAAGACGTTTGTCGAGCCGGATCTGACCAAGAAGGACCCCACCATCACAGCCTCTAATATGCTCAGCCCCGTTTCGGTCACCAGCGACGGCCAGAGGGTGTTCGTGAGCGACCTGGGCCATAACCGCGTTCTGATCTGGAACAGCATGCCGGCACAGAACAACCAGCCGGCGGACGTCGCCGTTGGGCAGCCGGACCTGACAAGCGCCGTGGCCAATAACAGCCCGGCGCTGTGCGACTCCAACGGCACGGACGACAACGGAAAACCGACCTACCCCAGCATGTGTGCCGCAACGCTGGATTTTCCCCGTTTCGCACTTTCAGACGGCGAGCGGCTCTACATCGCCGACGGCGGGAACGACCGCGTGCTTGTGTTCAACCGGATCCCGCAGCAGAGCGGCGCGCGCGCGGACGCCATTCTCGGACAGGTCGACGAGTTCCAGAACCAGACATCGGACGCCTCGGTCATAATCGGCGAAAACATCGGCGTGGTGCGCCGCTCCGCAGCCGACTCCATCCGCACGCCGACAGCGCTCGCCTGGGATGGGACTAACCTGTACGTGGCCGATCCTTTCGACCGCCGGGTGATGGTATTCACGCCGGCTCCCAAGGAACTGCCGCGCACCGGCATACGAAACGCCGCCAGCCTGGGCGTGTACGCCATCGGCACCATCGAGATCGGCGGAGACATTCAGGCCGACGACAAGATCAACTTCTCGGTAGGCGGCACCGATTACACCTACACGGTAAAGAGCGGCGACACGCTCACCAGCATCGTGAACAGCATGGCGGCGCTGGTGAACGCCGGCGAGGGGAACCCGGCGGTGATCGCGACGGTAAACGAAGCCTTGAACAGAGTGGTGCTGACCGCGCGCGTATCCGGTCCTGACGGCAACAACATCCCGCTCTCGGCCTCGGTGCCCACGACTGCCCCCAAGATCACCGCCACCGCTTCGTCCAACTATCTCAAGGGCGGCTACGACGCGGCGAGAATCGCGCCCGGCACGCTGATCTCGATTTTCGGCGACAGCCTGGCGGACCTGCCGGACGGCGAAGTGGTATCGGCCCCGTCCGGCCAGGACCCGCTTCCCCGCGAACTTGCCGGCGTTCAGGTATATATAGACGGTCTGCAAGCGCCGCTGCTCGCGGTGACGAAGTACCAGATCAACGCGCAGGTGCCGTGGGAGGTAATCGACAGCACCAGTTCGAACCTGTACGTGCGCACGCGCCACAGCGACGGAAGCGTAACTGTAACGGCTCCCTATGCGATGCCAATCGTCCCGGCCAACCCCGGCATCTTCGGCTTCTGGGGAAGCGGCGAGCCGCGTCCCGGCATAGCACTGCACGGCAGCAGCCATGCGACGGGCGCCATCTATATCGAGGGTTTGCCGAAAGCGGGCGACCAGGTCACGGTCACCATTAACGGCCGCAACTATTCCTACACGGTCTCGGCGAGCGAGGTATCCGAGACGGACAGCTATCCGGCGCGCCTTGCGTTCCGGGACCATCTCATCGAGCAGATCAACGCCAGCGATCCTGAAGTTTACGCCCTTCCCGCGGGTCAGTTCGTCCGCATTCTCCTGCGCGCGATCAAGCCGGGGCCCGAAGGCGAAGGCATCCCGTTTTCGGCTTCGTCCCAGGGTGACGTCATGGCCGGAACGCTCGGCGGCAAGGTCCTGACGGACCAGAGCGGAAACGCCACCGGCGTTGTGCTGTGCTGCTCCAATATCGAAGGCGCTCTCATCACGCCGGATAATCCGGCCGTTCCGGGCGAAAACATCATCGTTTACGCCACCGGCCTCGGGATGATCAAACCGCAGGAAGCCGCCTGGGAGGTGATGACCGGGTTCACTTACAAGGGCCCGGCCGAGAACTCAGCCATCACGCGCATGGACTCCATGGCCGGCGGCAGTACGGCCGACGTTCTGTACATGGGGATGAAGCCCTGGACCGTGGGACTCTACGAGGTTCACCTCCAACTGAACAACGGCCTGCCGACGAATCCGCAGACACAAGTCAACATCGAGCAGGACATCTTCGTAAGCAACGTAGTGACTATTCCCGTGGTCAAGCCGCAGTGATCCGCCGAGCGGTTCAGGTGGGGCCGGGAGCACGCTCCCGGCCCTTTCAACTTCTGAACCGGCCTGCTATTTCGGCTCGAACGGCTTGTAGCCCTTCCCGCGCATGAGCGCGCGCGCCGCGCTCTCCGTTTGCGGAGCCACATAGAAAAACGCACCCACACGTTGGGAACGGAAGATGACGCCGCCGGAGTAGTGGTCCGGCTCCACGAGATAGTCCAGGCCTCCGTCGGTGAGCACCTTCTCGAGCGCGAGAGCTTCCCTCAGACGTTTCGCAATGTAGATCAGGACCAGGTCCTGCTCGCCGAAGAATTCGGGTTCTCGCCTCATCTAGGGCGTTCCGGGCCAGGCATGATGGGCCTTTCTGCGGGCCCGATGATATGGATGCACGGCGATCTCGCCGATTCCCCACACTATCAGAAAAATGAACACTGCCCCGGTCAGCAGATCGGGCGGGCGGAACCCGTCCGGAAAAGGCGTCAGGCCCAGTGCGAGTGCCGCCACCACACTCAAAACGTGCCAGTACCAGCGTGCGTGGCTGATGTACAGCGCCATCAGCGCCAAGATGAACGCGGCGCCAAAAACCGCCCCCACAAGGATAGGATTCATGGCTCGCGACTCCTTCAGAGATAATAGCTCCGAATGCCGCACTCCGGAGCGGCCGCCCATCGCACAGCCCCGGCCGCGGTACGATAGTCGTTCTGTGGAGAGTGCATGACACGCGTTCTTTTGCTGCTCGCATGTGCCTGCCTTTCGCTCCCCGGCGAAACCAGGCTCGGTAAACCGCTGACGCTCAAGGATCCCGTGCCCATCGCGAAACTGCTCGCCGGCCCGGATGACTGGCTCGGAAAAACCGTGCAGGTGAAAGGCGTAGTCCGGGACGTCTGCCGGGCCATGGGTTGCTGGATGCAGATCGCAGACGACTCGTCGCCCAAGGGTCTTCGCATCAAGGTGAAAGATGGCGAGATCGTCTTCCCCGCCGACTCGGCCGGCAAGACCGCCATCGTCGAGGGCCGTTTCGCAAAGGTCGAACTGACGCGCGAGCAGGCGATCGAGCAGGGCAAGCACGAAGCCGGGATGAACAACCGCAAGTTCAACCCCGAATCGATCAAAGGCCCCGTCACGTACTACCAGATACAGGGGACCGGAGCCGTCATTCTCGACTGAGGTTTTCGCCACTGTTACCGGAGAACGAGTAAGTGTTTCTCACCCGCCGTGAACTCATTGCCCTGGCGGCAGCCGCGCCGGGGTTTGCGAAGAAGAAAACCGCACCGCCGCCAAACGTCGTTCTCGTAATCGTTAACGACCTCGGCGCGTGGATGCTCGGCTGCTACGGAAACCAGGAGATCCGCACGCCGAATATCGACCTGCTGGCGCGGACGGGAAGCCGGTTCATCTCGCACAACGCGTGCTCGCCTGCCGGATCGCCGGGCCGCGCAACGCTCTTGACGGGCCGCGCGCCGCGCCAGCACGGCATCCTGGACGATATCGCGCCGGACGCCCAGAAAGAGGTACCGGCGTCGTTCGCACAGGAGATCATGATTTCCGACGTCCTCGCCGGCCGCGGTTACAACTGCGGATACGTGGGCACGTGGGGGCTTGGCAACGCCGCCTCGCCGCAGCACGGGTTCAGGTTCTGGTACGTGATGACCGGCGGCGCCTACAATGATCCCACCATCAGCCGGAACGGCGACGTCTCCACCGAACGCGGCTACACTCCCGAGCTGTTCACGCGCGCAGCCGTCGATTTCATCGGCCGGCAGAAAGCCGGGCAGCCGTTCTTCCTGGTAGTGAGCCACCTGGCCCCGAGCGCCCCGTATGAAGGCCACCCGCAGAAGTACTACGACATGTACGCGTCCGTGCCTTTCACCACGGTGCGCTGGGAGCGGCCAGCGGCGAACGCATCCGGCGGCAAGGAGTACCTCGCGGACATGGTCGGCAACCTGAGGCGGTGCGCAGCGGGGGTGACCGCGCTCGACGACCAGCTCCCGCTGCTTCTCAAGTCCCTGGACGGCGCAAAACTGCGCGACAACACGCTCATCGTGTTCACCTCCGCGAACGGGGTCCTGTTGGGCCGGCACGGTCTGTGGGGCGACGGGCACGCCTCGTTCCCCGCCAACATGTACGAAGAAGTGATGCGGACGCCGATGATCTGGAACTGGTACGGGAAGGCGCCGCCCGAATCGGAGCGCCCCGAAATCGCTTCGGCGTACGACCTGCTTCCTTCCTTGTGCGAGGCCACCGGCACAGCCGTGCCCGCCGGTCGCAACCTGTGCGGGCGGAGCTATCTGCCCGTAATCACGAACCGGCTGCTGCCCCGGAAACAGGAGTGGGTGAACGAGGCCTATGGGCAGCTCGGCGATACCGAGATGGCGCGCGATTCGCGCTACAAGTTGGTGCTGCGAGCCGGCGGCCAGGGTCCCGGCGAGATGTACGACCTGCGCGCCGACGCCTTCGAGACAACGAATCAATACGACAACGCCGAGTACGTCAGCGTGCGGAACGACCTGACGAAGGCGCTCGAGGGCTGGCGCAAACGGTACGCTCAATAAGCTCGCCAGGGGCGCCGTCCCGCTCCGAGCCTGCCCGGCCCGGCTTAGCCTTGGGGCGGGGTTCCGGCTATCTTGTCGGGGGAAAACAGGCCGCCGGCACTCGCTCACGTGAGGGTACGGCGGCGGCTGATCCCGATATACCGCCTTTGGGTACAAGAGCGCGCGTACGCGACCGGCATGGCCTCATCGGCGATTTTGTAATCACCGATACGGGCGCCCACGTCCAGGGCCGAAAGATCGATATCTACTCTGATAGCGACGCAAAGGCGCGCAAATTTGGCCGCAAGCGGGTGATGGTCCGTGCGCTCGGATGTGGGCAAGGAACCCGAGCATGCGCGGGAGCAGGCGTCGTAGCGCTTTGAGGCCACGCGCAAACTGGGGCTCCGGCGATCATTAACTATGGTTAATAGTACTTGCCTGCCCGCGCCGCGTTGACTGTGTTCGCCTCAGTTTTGCGTTGACACGGCAGTTCCGTAGCTGTTAAAGTTCCTGAGTCGGTACAGTACTGTACTATCGCCCGCGGGTGGAGTGCTTTCACGTTCGGCCCGCACCGAAAAGTGACGAGAAGCTCCATGAAGCAGCCGTATTTCATAGTTGTCGTCGCCCATTCCCTGCACGGCCGGCTGCGGCGTATTCATATTCCACAGCAGGTAATTTATGCCGTAGTTGCGCTCGCGCTGGTGGGATGTGTTTCGGTTTTCGGGTTCGTTTCGAGCTACGCCCGGATGGCCTGGAAGGTGGCCAATTACAATTCGCTGCGCGACGAGGTGGCGGCGCTGCGGGCGCGTTATCAAAGACTCCAGACCACGGTCACGCAAAAAGACGATCAACTCGCCGAATTGCAGTTGTTTGCCCGCGAGGTTAGTACGGCATTCGGTCTGAAGCAAAAGCTTGAAGGTCCGGCGGATATATCAGGCGAGGGCAGGTCTCTGCTTCCATCGGTGCAACAGAGCGTTGAAGAGTACGATTTCCTCCGCAGCGCGAATCTCACCAGTTACTATCATCGTTATCCCCGGAGCTGGCACACGAACGTACTGCCGAGCATGTGGCCGGTTGAAGGGGTGCTTCAGGGCTACTTTGGGCGGCGCACAGATCCTTTCTCCGGTGAAGGCGCAATCCACACGGGCGTTGACATATCGGCGCCCATCGGAACGCCCGTGCACGCGTCCGGCGATGGTGTTGTGTTGTACGCCATGTGGATGAGCGGCTACGGGCGGCTGGTGGTGATCGATCACGGCAGCGGCTATCAGACGTACTACGCGCACCTTTCGCGCTTCGCTGTAGTGCCTGGAGAGGAAATCCGGGCGGGAGAACTGATTGGGTACGTCGGCATGTCCGGCCGCGCAACCGGCAGCCACCTGCACTACGAGGTGCGCTATAACGGCGTTCCCCGCAACCCGAGCCGCTTCCTCCGGCAGCACCTGGCGCAGAATACCGCCCCCAGGCGCGATTTTCCGTTCTGATCGCATACCCGTATTGCGTGCGCCCGCCAGGGAGCAGTGTGGCGGGAGGCGCTCTGCCCTAGCCCGGCAGGGTTTCAGCATCCGCAAATCGCTTGCAGGATCCGAAACCGGCTTTTCAGGCGAATACTGCTTACGGACTACAACTGGTCCCAAAGCCCTGTGGGAACGGCCGCTCACGTTCGAAACGCGTCAAAATAGAGAAATCACTGCATGACCGCGCGTACGTGGCCGATTCTGGCTGTAACGTTTTTTACGCTGATCGCGCTTCTGGCCTTCGCCGGGTTCGGAGTGCTACAGCAGGCCGACCGCATTTCCAGAGAGGTTTCATCGCTCAACCAGGCCTACCAGGAAACCGAGCGCATTCTGTCGCGCATCCGCATCGACGTGCATCTGTCCGACGTTTTGGTTCGCGACTACCTGCTCGACCGTTCCGAACTGACTGCCGAGACCTATCGCGCCGAGCTGCTCTCTATCCGCTCGGCCATCCCCGGCGAACTCCAGCGATTGCGCGGCCTCCTCAACCCGGCCGAGCAGCAGCGGCTCGACAGGCTCAGCAAGGCGCTGGAACACTACTGGGACGTGCTGGACCCGTTGTTCGAGTGGACGCCCGGCCAGAAGCTCGCCATGAGTTCCCGCTTCCTGCGCACGGAGGTCCTGCCCCGCCGCGAGGCAGTGCTCGACATTGCCAGGGAGATCCGCGAACTGAACCAGTCCAGCCTCGACACGCAGCGCGGCGACATCGAACGAAAAGAGGCCGAACTGCCGATTTACGGCCGCAGGGTGCTGCTGGCGACTATCATCCTGGGTGCGATTGTCGCCGTAGTGAGCCTTTTTGGCATCCTCCGCCTGGAGCGCCGCGCGCAGGCCGAAAAGGACCGCGCGGAGGAGACCGGCCGCGAGTTGCGGCGGCTCTCCCAGGAACTGGTCAGGGCGCAGGAATTGGAGAGGAAGGCGATTGCCAGGGAACTGCACGACGAGGTGGGCCAGATGCTGACGGCGCAACGCATGGAATTGCGCAACCTGCGCGCTCTGCGTAACGGTCCGGAAGAAGCGTTTCTCGAGCGCCTGGAGGACACCGCCCGGCTGTCGGAGGAAGCGCTCAAGGTGGTTCGCAGCATCGCCATGGGCCTGCGGCCATCGATGCTGGACGATCTCGGGCTCGCGCCGGCCATCGATTGGCAGGCGCGGGAATTCTCCCGGCGGTACGGCGTGCCCGTGGTCGTGAACCTGGAAGGGCCGCTGGAGCGGCTTCCCGACGCGCACCGGACCTGTGTGTATCGAATCGTTCAAGAGGCACTCACCAACTCCGCACGCCACGCGCACGCCAGCGAGATACGCATAGCCGTTCACGGCAGCGCCGGCCATCTCCAGATTCTGGTGCAGGACGACGGCTCCGGCTTCGAGCCCGGCGCGTCGCGCACGCGTGGACACGGGCTGATCGGAATGGAGGAGCGAGTGAAGGAGCTGGGCGGGCGCATCGAGGTGCTCTCACAGGAGGGTAAAGGGACGACCATCACGGCCGAGTTGCCCATTGAAGCGGAGGCTGCGACTCATGCCTAAGGCACGCGTACTGATTGCCGACGACCACGGGCTGGTCCGCAAAGGACTGCGCTTCGTGCTCGAGCGGCAGGGAGACATCGAAGTCGTCGGCGAAGCCGGAGACGGCCGCGAAGCCGTGAAGATGGCCGAAGAACTCGACCCCAGCGTAGTGATCATGGATATCGCGATGCCGAACCTGAACGGCATCGACGCCGCGGCGCAGATAGTTAAACGCAAACCGGCCATCGGCGTGATCATGCTCAGCGTGCATTCGGACGAATCGTATCTGCTGCGCGCCCTCTCAGCGGGCGCGAAGGGTTATTTGCTGAAAGATTCCGCCGAACTGGACGTGGTGCGCGCCATTGAAGCCGTGGCGGCCGGGCGCCCGTTCTTCAGCCCGGCGATCGCGCAGACGCTGCTCGAGGACTACATGCGTTTCCTCCAGCAGCGCAAAATCGAAGACACCTACGACCTGCTCACCGAGCGGGAGAAAGAAGTTCTGCAACTGCTCGCGCAGGGCAAGTCGAACAAGGAGGTGGCGACCATGCTCGACCTCAGCCTGTACACCGTCGAGACGCACCGCACGCACCTGATGCAAAAACTGAACCTCCACAACACGGCCGAGATAGTGCTCTACGCCGTACGAAAGAAGATCATTTCGTGAACGGCCCCGGCGAGACGCGTTACTTGCGGCGGGCCTCAAATTTCGTGTATTGTCACGCTCGGGTATGAATATTGGAGTTTGCAAAGAAACGAACCCGCTGGACCGGCGCGTCGCCTTGACGCCTCCCGTCGTCCGGCAGTTGACATCGCGCGGGCACATCGTCTGGGTGGAATCGGGCGCCGGAACCGGCGCGATGTTCTCCGACGACGCCTATTTGCGCGCCGGGGCGAACATCGCGTACAGTTCGGCGGAGGTGCTGAAGCGCTGCGCGATTACGGCGCGCGTGGTCGGCCCATCGGCCGAGGAACTGGCCCACTGTCCCGAGGGCTCGGCCATCATGGCCTTTTATCACATGGCGGTGGCCGGCTCGTCGGTGTTCCCCGCCCTGCTGGAGCACAAGATCACCGCCATCGGCTGCGAAATCCTGCAACGCGCGGACGGCCGCTTCCCCGTACTCGCCGCGGTCAGCGAGATCGCCGGCCAGATGACTGTTTCGCTCGCGACGCACCTGCTCCGCTCCAGTGAGGGTGGCCGCGGCATCCTGCTAGGCGGAAGCCCGGGCGTCCCGCCGGCGCGCATCACCATTCTGGGCGCGGGGACTGTCGGCTCGTGGGCCGCGCGCGCGGCAGTCACGGCCGGCGCGCGGGTCACCATCCTCGATGTCGACACGGATAAACTGCGGCGGGTTCTCGAGCACGTCCCGAACGCCGCGACGGCGCTTGCCGAGCCGGAGTCCATCGCAGAGGCGCTCGCGGCGGCGGACGTTGCCATCGGAGCCGTCTATATCGCAGGCAGCCGCACACCCCACATCGTCACGAAGGAGATGGTGGAAGCCATGCGCCCCGGCTCGGTTGTGATAGATGTTTCCATCGACCAGGGCGGCTGTTTCGAGACCAGCCGGCCGACTACTCTGCGGCAGCCCACGTACCGTCACAAGGGCATCGTTCACTACTGCGTCCCCAATCTGACCGCCGACATGGGCCGGTCCACCAGCATCGCCGTGGCGCAGGCCATGCTGCCCTACATCACTCGAATTGCCGACCAGGGCTTCGCCGCCGCCATGCGCTCGTGCCCCGAACTGGCCCGGGCAGTGTACACCTGCGACGGCAAATGCGTAAACCAGCGCCTGGCTTCCGCCTGGAAAGCGGAGTACTGCCCGCTCGAAGAATGCCTGAACGGGTATTGCACCCACGGCGCAGTGGTGCAAAGCTAGTAATCGGGCGATTACGTCTATGCACTGGCTCGAGCAATACCGCGAAAAAGTTCGGAGCGCTGAGGAAGCGGTGCGTCTGATCAAGTCCGGAGACCGCGTGCACATACACAACGGCAACTCCGAACCGGAAGCGCTGATGAAGGCGCTGGTGGCGCGGGCGCCGGATCTGCACGATGTAGAACTGGTGCATATGGCCACTATGGGCTCGGCCGAATACACGCGGCCCGAGTACGCCGGCCATTTTCGGGCCACAGCGCTGTTCATCGGCGGCAACGTCCGCCGGGCGGTGCAGGAAGGGCGCGTCGATTACGTGCCTATTTTCCTGAGCGAGATCGAAGGCTTGTTCCGCTCCGGCGCCATGCCGCTGGATGTAACGCTGCTCCAGTGCTCGAAGCCCGACGACTACGGCTTCATGAGCCTCTGCACGGGTCCGGACATCGCGCTCACAACGGCGCAGGTCGCCCGCCGGGTAATCGTCGAGGTTAACGATCAATCGCCGCGCATCCACGGCGACGCGTTCCTGCATGTCAGCAAGGCGGACGCCATAGTCGAGGCTTCGCATCCGCTAGCCGAGTATCACAGCCACGAGATAACCGACGTTCATAACGCGATCGCGCGGCACGTCGCCAACCTGATCCCTGACGGCGCCACGGTTCAGACCGGCATCGGGGGCATTCCCGAAGCCGTTCTGGTGGCTTTGAAGGACCACTCGGACCTGGGCGTCCACAGCGAGATGGTCCCCGACCGCGTGGTGGACCTGATTCAGGCCGGGGTCATCACGAACGAACGGAAAACTCTGCACCCGCACAAGATCATCTCGGGTTTCCTGCTCGGTTCCAAGCGCCTTTTCGATTTCGTGGACGACAATCCGATCTTCGAGTTTCACCCCACGGCTTATGTGAACGACCCGTTCGTAATCGCGCAGAATGACCGCATGGTCGCCATCAACTCCGCGCTGGAAGTGGACCTCACAGGACAGGTGTGCGCCGATTCCGTCGGCCACGTACCATTCAGCGGTTTTGGCGGTCAGGTGGATTTCATCCGCGGCGCGGCGCGCTCGAAAGGCGGCATTCCGATAATCGCGCTGCCCTCGACGGCCAAGGACGGCGCAATCTCGCGTATTACGCCGTCGCTTAAGCCAGGGGCGGGCGTGGTGACCTCGCGCGCGGACGTGCGCTACGTCGTTACAGAGTTCGGTGTGGCGTACATTCACGGTAAGACGCTGCGGCAGCGCGCCGAAGCACTCATTCAGATCGCGCATCCGCGCTTCCGGGACGAACTGCTGGCCGAAGCGAATAAGCTCGGGTATCTCGACCGCAAGAGCGCGCCCGTAGGCGCGTAGTTCCGAGTCACGGACTCATTGCAGAATCCCGCGCGTGAGCTGTCTTCCCGGGCCGCAGCCGGCGCCCCCCGCAGGCCAAAGGCGGCGCAGCGGGCGGCAGCACGCAGCTTCGCGACCGGAACCCGGAGCCGGGCGTCCGGCGGCACCAAGGCCCGCCGATGCCTGATGATCACCCGCTTTCTCAACCTGCTTCGAGTTCAGAGCGCCGCGATTACATTTGCCCGAGGGCATTGATGTATGCTCTCTCTCATGCGCAAACTGCTCTTTTGTTTCCTGCTGGCCGTGGCGGCGAGCTTCGCCGCGAATGACGAGGAAGCTATCCGAAAGGCCGAGAAGACATGGGCGGCCGCCGTCGTCGCCGGCGATTACAATGCGCTCGACAAGCTGCTCACATCGCAAATGATCTATGCCCACTCGACCGGCGAGGTCCAGGATCGGGACGTGTACATCGGCAAGTTCAAGCAGAACCTGTACCACTACAAAGGCGTCGACTACAGCTCAACTGTGGTCAAACTCTACGGCGACGCAGCCGTGGCGCACTCGAAGGTGCACATGTATGGCACGAGCGATACCGGGCCATTCGATGTGCATGTCATGATGATGCACCTGTGGGTGAAGCAAGACGGCAACTGGAAGCTCGCGGCACATCAGACGACAAAGCTCCCATGAGAGTGCGGAATACCGCACCCGCAAATGAAGGGGAACCTGGCCGGCCGGTGTACGGGGAAAGCCCATGTACTCCCGCCTGCTGGAATCCGGATATGTGAGTTTCCCGAGTCTGGAACCCCGGCCAGCGGGTCACGATAGGAATGCGCTCCGCGATGGCGCAACAGATCTCTCGGAGCAGTTCTGGGGCATCACCGGCTACTTGCCAGCCTGCCGGCTCGCCGCCTTGCGTTCCAGTGCGGCGAGCAGGCGCTGGTGCACTCCGGCCGGGAGAGGCGCCGGATCCGCACCCTTGTAGACCTGGATGGTCTTCTTCGTCGTATCGCAAACCACCCAGCAGTTTGGGCACTCGTCGAGGTGCGCCTGCAACTCCCGCCGGAGTTCCGGGGTAGCCTCGTCGTCCAGGTAGGCGTTCAGTTCCTGGAGAAAATCCTTACATGTAACCAAAGAACTCATCCCCCTTTCGCTTGAATACGCGAGTCAGTTTTTCCCGCAGGCGCAGGCGGGCCCGCAGCAGGCGGCTCTTCACAGCCGGGATCGTCAGATTCAGCATGGCTGCCGTCTCCTCCGTCGAGAGGCCCTCTATGTCACGCAAGGCGAACACGGCTCGGAAAGCTGGGGGCAGGCTGTCGATCGCATTCTGCAGGATCTCGCGCATCTCCTCGCGCGAGTAAATCAACTCGGGGTTCGGGTCCCACACGGCCACTTCCCGCGTGACGGTCTCCTCTCCCGTATCGATCGGCTCGTCAAGCGAAACCGTCGCGTCGCCCTTGCGCTTTCGCAGCTTCATCAGCGCCTGATTCACCGCTATCCGCACCAGCCACGTGTAGAACCTGGAGTTCCCCTGAAAGTCCTCCAGATGCTCGTAGGCCTTCAGAAACGTCTCCTGCAAAACGTCTTCCGCGTCCTCCGTGCTCTGCGTGATGTGGCGCGCAAGCCGGAAGATACGGCGCTCGTAACGGTTCACAAGCGACGTGAAGGCCTCTACGCCTCCCTGTTGGGCCGCAGCGACCAGAGCGCTCTCATCAAAGCCGGCCTGGTCTACAGATTGGATCATGCTCCTTGGCTCCGGGATTCAATACTTTTGTAACACGCCGCGGCCCATCGAGACCTGAAGTGCCGTTATTCCTCTCAGCGGACAGTGAGAGTTCCCCTCAATGGGGTATTATTCGATGCCGCTCCCACAAGCACCTCGTACTCGCCGGGGGCGAAGTTGAACTTCTCCGTGGCTTCGTCGAAGGTCTGCAACGGGCGCGTGTCGATGGCAACCGTCACCGTCTGCTTCTCGCCCGGAGCCAGCGTGACGCGCTTCCAGCCCACCAGCCGCTTGTAGCTTTCGTCGGCGCCCTTCGGCAGCCGCGCGTACACCTGCGCGATCTCCGTGCCGGCGCGCCTGCCCGTGTTGGCGACGGTGAAACTCACCGTCTTAGCCGCGGAATCCACCTTCAGCCCGGAATAGGAGTAAGTGGTGTAAGACAGCCCAAAGCCGAACGCGAACAGCGGCTGCTTGTCGGCGGATTCGTACCACTTGTAGCCGACCTTCGCGCCCTCGTCGTAGCGGACTTCGTACCGCGGCGCGGCGGATGAATCCGGAACCGGGCTTCGCCGCTGGCGCCGGGGCGCGGGCGGGATCACCGGGTGCGGGAGGTCCTGCTCGCTCTTGGGGAACGAGATGGCCAGCTTGCCGGAGGGGTTGACTTCGCCGGTGAGTACGTTCGCCAGAGCCTTATGGCCCGCGCTGCCTGCGTACCATGCCTCCACGACTCCGGCCACCTTGTCTAGCCACGGCATCGTGACCGCCGTGCCGGTTTCGAGCACAACCACGGTGCGCGGATTCGCCGCGGCCACCTGCTCGATGAGCGCGTTCTGATCGGCGGACAGCGACAGGCTGGGCAGGTCAAAGCCCTCGGAGGTGAACTGATGCGCGAACACGATCGCCAGATCGGAGCGCCTGGCCAGCGCGGCGGCCGATTTCAGGTCCTCGCCGGAATCGAAGCCGATCTTCGTGCCAGGCAGTTTCGCCCGCAGCGCCTTCAGCGGCGATGTGGGGAACCACTGCGCAACGCCCCAGCGGGTGGCCCGCTTGCCCGGAGGCATGATGGCATTTCCGCCGGGAGGATCCACCTGCGCCGACCCTCCGCCGGAGATCATCCCTACGTCGGCATGGCCGCCGATGACGGCAATGCTGCGCACGCGCGAGGGGACGATTGGCAGCACGTTCTTGTCGTTCTTCAGCAGGACGATGCTGTTCTCCTCGATGTGCTGCGCCACCTCCAGGCCCTTCTCGACATCGACGACGCTCTTCTGCGGCGGATCGTCGGCGAGGCCCGTCGCGAAAATCGCGTAGAGTACGCGCCGCGCGTGGTCGTCGATTTCGGACATCGGCACCTGGCCGGCCTCGACAGCTTCCTTCAGCTTCGGGCCGAAGAACTGCGCCATGGGCTGTTCCTGGTCGAGCCCGGCGTGCGACGCTTTCACGGTGCTGTGCGTGCCGGCCCAATCCGAGAGGACGAAGCCCTTGAAGCCCCACTGCTTCTTGAGCACGTCGGTGAGCAGATAGGAATTCTCGCAGGCGTAATCGCCGTTGACCAGGTTGTAGGAGCACATCACCGCGCCAGGCTTTCCGATGGAAATGGCGATGTTAAAAGCGAGCAGGTCGGACTCCTGCATGGCGCGCTTGGAGATGATGACGTCAACGATGTTGCGCCCCGTCTCCTGGTCGTTCAGGGCATAGTGTTTGATGTCGCCGACCACGTGTTGCGCCTGCTGGCACTTCACCATAGTCCCCACCATCGTTCCGGCCAGCAGCGGATCCTCCCCCGCGTACTCGAAAGTGCGGCCGTTCCTGGGGTCGCGCACCAGGTTCACGCCGCCGCCGATGCCCATGGTGAAGCCCTGGGCCCTGAGTTCCTGGCCGATCACCTCGCCATACTGGCACGCGCCGTCGGTGTCCCAACTGGAGGCCGCGCCCATCATGGAAGGCAGAGCGGTGGAGTACCGGCCGTTAGCGCCGCTATCGCGCACGCCGTAAGCCGCATCCGAAATGACCAACGGCGGAATGCCGAGGCGCTTTACGCCCTCCACATAGCCGGCGCCGCCGTTGGTGAGCGGCGTGAGCGGCATTTGCCAGTTCGGAACGTGAGCCATTCCGTTGCCGTGCAGCAGCGCGATCTTTTCATCGAGCGTCATCTGCTTCAGGGCGAGTTCGGCGCGCTCCTCCGGCGGCAGCTTGGAATTCATCCAGGGGCGGCTGCTGTCCTGCGCGAACAGCGCGTTCGAGCCGAGGATAAGGCTCGCGGCAGCGGCGAGTGAGAGGACGGTGAAACGATGGCACTTATGCATATGTGTCTCCGTGCCCGAAGAAGTGCATCGGGCAGTCCTTCATGGTCGCACAGCGCGGGGGAGGCGTTCCGGGCTGATGTGGGGCGGCGCTTCCGCGCCGGGGCTTCCAGGCCCGCATCTGGGCCGGTAATTCCGCTCTAGCCGGCGGGTTGCAGGATTTCCCGGAGATGTCTTTACGCCGGCAACGCGCGGGGAGTTGTGCCGTCGTTGCGCACATCAGCCCGGCACAGCGTCCGGATCCCGGCGGAAGCCGGCAAAAGGCGTGCCTCACGCGGCGCTATACTGTTTCGCACCAGGGGAAATTACGTTGCGGCTCGCAGCCCGCAACGAAGAGGAGAGTGTCGAGACACATGAAGTCGAACAGGCGCAGTTTCCTTCAATCACTCGGAACGAGTTCCGCCGGCCTTGCGATCGGCGCAGCCTCGATGGCCGCAGACACAGAGACCGCAATCGCCAAACCCCAGGACGGGCCGCTGCTGCTCGCCGGAGATAACATCGCGGTTGCCGACACGCAATACGGCAAAGTGAGAGGTTACGTGCTGCGCGGCATACATTATTTCCTCGGTATGCGGTACGGCGCCGACACCTCAGGACCGAACCGGTTCATGCCGCCGCGGAAACCCCAGCCCTGGAGCGGCGTATTCCCGGCGCTGTGGTGGGGAGATTCCGCACCGCAGAACATGGACAGCCGGTACGCGGATCCGGGCTACTCGTTCCGCGATCATTGGAACTACGGAGATGTCAGCGAGGATTGTCTCCGCATCAACGTCTTCACGCCGGCGCCCGATGGCAAGAAGCGGCCGGTAATGTTCTGGATCCATGGCGGCGGCTTTACCGCCGGCAACGCAATCGAGCAGGACGGCTACAACGGCGAGAACTTCGCGCGTTTCGGCGACGTCGTCTTCTGTTCCATTAATCACCGGTTGGGACCTCTCGGCTACTGCAACCTGGCGGGCGTGGGCGGAGAGAAATTCGCCGCGTCAGGCAACGTAGGCATGCTCGACATCGTCGCGGCGCTCGAGTGGGTGCGCGATAACATCGCCAACTTCGGCGGCGACCCGAATAACGTCACCATCATGGGCCAGTCCGGCGGCGGCGCGAAGGTGTGCATGCTCACGGCCATGCCTTCGGCGAAGGGCCTTTTCCATAAGGCAGTGGTGCTGAGCGGCGCCTCACGCAAGATGGCCGACAAGGATTATTCGGAAAAGCTCGGTGCGGCGGTGCTCAAGCAGGCCGGGCTCAGCGCAGGCGAGCTGGACAAGCTACAGGCCATGCCGTGGCGCAAGTTCTATGACATCGCGATGGAGGCGCAACGGGAGCTGGCGCGCGAAGCCGGCCCCGGAGGCGGCATGAGGCGCGGTTTCAGTCCCGTGGTCGATGGCAGCATTCTGCCGCAGCATCCTTACTATCCCGAAGCGGCGCCCGAAGCGGCGAACGTCCCGATGATCATCAGCTCCGTCCAGAACGAGATGTCGCCGAGCGCATTCGATTCGAAGCTGGAGTCGATCACGATGGAGGAAGTGATCGAACAGCTCCAGAAGCGAGCCGGTTTCGGCCCCGGCCTCGGCGATAAGGCAAGAGAAGCTGTCGAGGCTTATGCGAAAGCCTTTCCCGGCAGGAAGCCGGTGGAGATATGGTCGCTGGTCGCTTCCAACCGCGCGAGCGTCGTCGCGCTGGCCGATGCCAAATGCAAACAGCCGGCGCCGGTCTATGTGGACTGGTTCACCTGGCAGCCGCCGCTGTTCGACAACCGCATGCGGGCCTTTCACTGCGTGGATATCAGCTTCTGGTTCTGCAACACGGATCTGATGCTGACCCACACCGGCGGCGGCCCGAGGCCCAGAGCGCTTTCTGAGAAGATGGCGCGGGCGCTGCTGCGCTTCATGCGGACAGGCAATCCCAACGGTCCCGGCCTGCCGAACTGGCCCAGGTACACCAGCGCCAACGGCGAAACGATGATCTTCGACGACACCTGCGTTGTGAAGAACGATCCCGACCGCGAGGCGAGGAGAGCCCTCCCGCAGGAAGCCTAGGCGCAATTTGCAGGAACGGCGGCTCTCTTGGGCCGCCGTTCCATCCTTGTGCCGGCATCTACCTGCCGGTCTGCGCGCCGGGGCGCCGCCGTATACAGACATCGCCCGTCATGGCGCCGCCTCAACTCCCGGAATCCGCGAGTTCCTGATGGCGACTCCAGTCAGCGCGCCCGCGGCATAGAAGTTTACGATCGCGGCGCTTTTGGGCACCGCCGGTTCCTTGCGGGCAAGAAGGTATTCCAGAAGCACCGTTCCGCCCACCAGACCCGATTTGAACGCCAGCATCCTGGCCATGCTGGCCCGGCCGGACGCATCCCGCAGCATCGGGTTCGCTTCGTATTTCCCGCGCGACGTATACGCGTCCGCGAACGATGCCGCGGCCAGGGCCGCGACAGACACTATCCACCGCTTGCTCCACCGGCGCGTTCTTGCCTCCTGCGCGAATGTGTCAGCGCAGCAAAGACTTAGGCCCAGCACCGCTATGGCGGCAGCTCTCCCCCAACTTCCGGACCACATGCTTTCCCCCCTGAGCGGCTATGTGCGGGTGACTACTGCGAGGTAGCCCTACTTCTATGCTGGCAGGAATGCGAGCGGAAGGTTAGAACTTTACTTTCGAGTCACTCACGAGTCACTTGCAAACGGTGCGTGCGATCACCCGGAGCGCAACCGTGAATGTAAAAAAGGCACCCGGAAGCGCAAAGATGCGATATGGCGCTCGATCGCCGGCTTGCTTCTGCGTGCCCCGCTGACCTGACCCCCCTCCTCCGTCCAAACCGGAATACGATTTGAGACACGGGAAGGGAGAAGAAGGCATGAGCAGAAGCCGGCACACGGAGGCGCAGATCATCGATGCGCTGAAGCGGGTC